>Ga0138256_10000126_pt1 | contig 89353 bp, 79 predicted proteins | sample KNB2016incub_MG_FD_105486 | JGI IMG/M metagenome (GOLD analysis project Ga0138256, IMG submission 105486) | Active sludge microbial communities from wastewater in Klosterneuburg, Austria - KNB2014incub_MG | ecosystem: Engineered > WWTP > Activated sludge > Unclassified | place: Austria... | reverse complement strand
GTATGTACCAGCATCTCCCTTTGCTTTTAACCCAATCTTTTCAAACTCATTGCTGATATATTCATAAGCAAGTTTTTCTCCTTTGGTTCCGGTTCTTCTGCCTTCCAGCTTATCATCAGCCAGGTAGCCAATATTTGTTTGCAGCGATACCAAAATTATATTATCGGCCTTAACCTGTGCTCTTTTACGCTTTTGAGCTGTAACAGATGTAGAAATTAATAATAGCAGCCAGAGGAAATGTTTCATGTACATATATTTGGTGAGGATAAGCAAAGATAACTTAGAGAAATGCTAAATGTGTAAATGGAATGTAAAAATTACAATCATTATCAATTAAAAAATTACCTCCTGCAGGCATCTTTCTTAAATCGTAACCTTGTAAGCCGGTTTACTGTTATTTTTGCAATCAATTTTAGATTTGACCAAGCAAATAAACATAGCATTAGTAGGTAATCCTAACAGCGGAAAAAGTTCTCTGTTTAATTACCTAACCGGATTAAACCAACGGGTTGGCAATTTTCCGGGAGTAACGGTTGATAAAAAAATGGGTCAAAGTAAAATATCTGCAAACCTGCAAGCTACTATTATTGATCTGCCAGGTTCTTATAGCCTATATCCAAAACGAAGCGACGAATGGGTGGCGTACAAAGTTTTACTTAACCAGGATGAAAGCATTAAACCAGATATGGTTTTATTGGTAGCAGATGCCAGTAATTTAAAACGAAACCTATTATTCTGTTCTCAAATTATAGATTTGGGCATTCCGGTGGTAGTTGCATTTACCATGATGGATATTGCCAAAAGAAAAGGAACACAAATTGATATACCGGGCCTTGAACGGGAATTGGGTGTGCCAATTGTACAAATCAACCCAAGAAAAAATAAAGGGCTTGAGCAATTAAAAAAAGTAATTGAACAATCGGCAGAAAATTTATACCAACCACCTGCCCGTGGTTTTATTGATAACTATGCTATGGCCGCCAATGCCATTGACAAGGTAAAAACGCATTACCCCGATATAAGTAATTACAAGGCTATTCACTACCTGATAAACCATGAACATTTTTTACTTGATGATGGTATGCAGGAAACGATTGAACAAATTGAAATTGATAATAAATTCAATCCTACTAAAACGCAAGCCGAAGAGATCATGCATCGATATGGCCGTATAAAACATGTAATGCAGCAAACGGTGGTTGAAGCCGATCCCCTGCAAAAAGCCATGTTTAATGAACGGTTAGATGATATTTTAATGCACCGTGTTTGGGGCTATGTAATTTTATTAAGTGTTTTATTCCTGCTTTTTCAAAGTGTTTTTTGGGTAGCAAAATATCCAATGGATGGTATTGAATGGATGTTTGGCGAATTTAGCGGTGTGTTAAGCAACGCCTTGCCGGTAAGCTGGTGGAGCGACTTACTTATTAATGGTGTAGTTGCAGGATTAAGCGGAATTATAATTTTTATTCCGCAAATAATGATATTATTTGCTTTGATAACGATACTTGAAGATACCGGTTATATGGCCCGAATAAGCTTTCTTACAGATAAGTTAATGCGTAAAGTTGGGCTTAATGGAAAAAGCGTAATGCCTATGATAAGCGGATTTGCCTGTGCCGTACCCGCCATTATGAGTGCACGAAATATCGAAAATAAAAAAGAAAGACTGCTCACCATTATGATTACACCGCTTATGAGTTGTAGTGCCAGGCTTCCGGTGTACACCATTTTAATTGCATTGGTCATTCCATCAAAATTATATTTTGGTTTTTTAAGCTTACAAGGCCTTGTAATGATGGGATTGTATTTAATGGGTACTGTAATGGCATTGATTGTTGCATGGATTATGAAATGGTTTATTAAAAGTGCCGAAAGAAGTTTTTTTATTTTAGAATTACCAGCATACCGGTCGCCCAGGTGGAAGAATGCAATTACCACCATGATAGAAAAAGCAAAAATATTTGTTTTTGATGCAGGTAAGATTATTATGATGATAAGCTTGCTATTATGGGTTTTAAGCACTTACGGACCCAGCAAAAAAATGGCGGCTGTTACAACTAAATATGAGCAACTGATAAAACAAATGCCACAACAGGCAAATGAATTAAATAAAGAAAGAAAAACAGAACTGCTGCAAAGCTCTTATGCCGGCACTTTAGGAAAAGCTATTGAACCCGTTATACGCCCATTGGGTTACGATTGGAAAATTGGGATAGCACTTATTACTTCATTTGCCGCCAGGGAAGTTTTTGTTGGAACCATGGCCACATTATATAGTGTGGGTGAAGATGCCGATAATAACAATACCACATTAAGGCAAAAAATGGCGGCTGCTGTAAGAGAAGACGGTTCAAAAGTATATAACCTGGCTACCGGTCTTTCATTACTTATGTTTTATATGTTGGCTATGCAGTGTATGAGTACGCTGGCTGTGGTTAAAAGAGAAACCCGTAGCTGGAAATGGCCAATGATACAATTGGTTTATATGACCGGTCTTGCTTATCTTATGAGCTGGATAATGTATAATATTTTCAAATAAATATTTCAATATCATTCTTTTCTTATACAACACAGCTTAGTAAATAGGGCAATATTTACTTTGATATTTAACTTATAATAAATTTTTATGAGCAAATTAATAAAAGAGTTTAACGACTATAGAGCCCGGATGAACGAAGTGATTTTAAGTAAAGATAACCTGGTAATTAAACGACTGTGGAACTTAGATACCAACACATATACTGCAGGAGCTTTAGATGTAAGTACAAAAGAAATGCTGGGGCTTGTAGCCAGTATGGTACTGCGTTGCGATGATTGTATTAAATATCATTTAGGCAAATTATACGATGCAGGAATTACAACCGAACAACTGTATGAAATTTTTGCTGTTGCCAATATTGTAGGAGGAACAATTGTTGTGCCTCATACCAGGAGGGCCGCCGAGTATTGGGAAGCGTTGCAAAATAATGAAGGTTAATGGCTGGTTATAGCAGCGTAAAAATTTCATTTATTATTATAAATATAGTAGCATTGTTTGTGTTTCAATATTCAATAACTTTATATCTCAATAAAATTAAGTATGAGTGATACAGCATCGACCCTACCTCCCCTAACCGCTAAAGATTTTGCCACCGACCAGGAAGTGCGCTGGTGCCCCGGATGATTTCTCTGATCAAGATATACAGCATCAGCAATGTATTTTAGGGTATCTATGCTTAAAAAAATTCACTATATTATTTCCAGTATGTTTTCATAATCATTTTTTCTTTCGGGAGTTTCGAAACTAGACTTTACCATTGATTTATTTTGGGGTTAAGATTTCTGCAGCCATTCTTCAAACTGTTTTGCCTTTTCTTTTACCACTTCCATCTTTGCCGGAAAACCCAGCATTCGCACAAAAGGTTTTTCGTAAACATCAATAAAGTTTTTGCATACTAAATGACTCCTTGCGCTGGTAATAAAATAATCAATGGTAAACCGGTTAAGTAGTTCATAACATTTATGCCATTGCATTACTGCCATAATTTCTTTATGGCCATTCTGGAAATAAAAAATTCTTTGCCTGGGCTCCTGCGGATTCTGACAAATACAAATTAATTTATTTAATTCTACCGAAATATTGCGGCCATCTATATCCTGTAGCCATGTTTTTTTAGGGGCGTTATGCACTAAATACGTTTTTTCTTCCGCCTCTTCCAGGTAACTGCTTAAGTTCTGTTTCAGGATTTCCCAAATGGGTTTTACTAAATATTTGTCTACCCGATAATTATTGATGATTTCCTGCGGAATTTCAGGATTGTCTTTTTGAAAACCGGTATTGAAAATTATGTATGGATGATAATCATCCATGTTTTGTGTTTTTTGCATAATCTCAAAAGCACTACCACCTATTAATCCCCAATCCAAAAACAGTAGTGAAGGGCGGTGTTCATATATTTTTTCCAATGCATCTTTTACACCGGTGCAATATCCCAGCGATTTCCAATGTGTATGTACTGCCATTCGCCTAATGATGCCTTCACATACATCGGGTGCATTTTCAATTACCAGAAAGTTAAGTTCAGTTTTCATATTTTAAATTATAAGGGATAAATAGGTGAACACGAGTGCCAAATTTTTCTGTTCTATTGTCAAAAATTTCATCTTCATACTGCACAGATATTTTATGGGGATTAACCGCATTTATAATGGCAATTATTTCATTTTGATTGCGAGTGCCTGTTCCATGTTTTGTAAAGTTGCTTAGGTTGACTGCTTTTTTTCTACCTATTCCATTATCGGTTATACTTATATGTATGCCCAATTCTTTTTGTTGAATGTCTATACTCAATTGCCAGGGCGCTGTTTCTTTATTGCCCAGTCCGTGCAGCAGTGCATTTTCTACCGGTATTTGTAAAAGACCCATGGGTACTTGCAGGTCGGCATATTGTGCTATTGTCGCATCGTCAGGCAATTGCATGGCCAATTCTTTTAAGTACATCAAACGGTGAATATGAATAATGTTTACCACCAGCAGCCATTCGCTTTGAAAAGAGTGTAGTGTTTTTTGCTGGGTAGCATGATTAAAAATAAGATTCACACTTTCACCCAGCCGGCTAAGTACGCTTTCTGTTTCAGGATTTTTATCCATGCGGGCACCAATGGTATTAAGTGCATTTAAAATAAAATGCGGCCTAAACTGGCTGCTAAGTGTAAGCAAACGCAGGTTGGCCATTTTCTTTTCCTGCTCTGCTTTATAGCTATCTAGTTCTGCTTCTTGTGTTTTGGCTTTTTGTTCGGCTACTTGTTTTTTGCGTTTGATGTTTAGTAGGTAAACAAGCACACTTACTACCAATGCACTCAGCAATGCCCAAAACCACCACTGTTGCCATAAAAATTTACTAATGACTATCCGGTATTTATATGTGCTGATGCTGCCATCGTTTTCAAATATGCGTACATACAATGAGTATTTGCCGCTGCTCAGGTTTTTAAAATGATAAACAGATAATAAACCGGGCGCATCTAACTGCAGACTGTCACCATCTTTTACCAGAGCTAGATTGAGATAACGGGGTTGCAAATCGGGGCTTAGCAGCCTTACTTCAAATGACAGATTATTGCCGGTAGGCTCTAGTACCAATTTTTTATCCGGCTGTAACGAAAGCACACTGTCGTTTTTCATCACAAGCCGGAGAGCCACATTTACTTTGTGTGGGGTAAGCGTTAACCATTTTTTAAAATCCCAGTTGTACACCATATCGCTGGTGCTAAACCAAATACTGCTGTCGGCATGGCTGGTAAACAGGGTGTTTTGCTCGGTAAAACTGGTGAAGGATGCAGCCTGTGGGTTGAGGTAGCGTACCACTATTTTTTTACTGTTGTAAAAACTATCTAAATTTAGCACACACAGTTTATCGTAACAAGCCAATACCAAATAATTTTCTTTGCCATACCAGGCAGTCATGCCGGTAATGGTTTTGGATGGGTCGCTCAGCAGGGGATGGTTTATGAGTTTGCAATTTGCAGGGGAGGCTTCTTTGCTATAATCGTTGTAATACCAAAGCCCTTTTGCCCTGCTGCCCAGCCACACGGTACCCCACTTATCGGTAAGGCTGCACATGGCACCAAATGGGCTTTGATTTTTATCTATTAAATAAGTGTTTGCCTTATCGGTTGCAGGATTGTAAACGGCAATGCCCCTACCCGGGTGGCCACACCAGATACGCCCTTTTTTATCTTCGGTAATGGTAAGAATATTGTGGAGGTTTAGCCCACGGGTGCTGTCTATTTTGTGCCAATTAGGGTTGGTTTTATCCAGGCTGGCAGCATCCGTTTGCCATAGGCCTAAGAAGGCGCCTTTGCCATAGTAAATTTTTTGGTTAGTGGGCGATTGATAAAGAAAAAATCCGGTGTTAACATCGTTTTCAATTTCTTTTATCTTATTTCCCAAAATCTGTGCTAAACCAATAATGCCTTCTCCTATCAGGTAAGTTTTATCCTTTAATTGCAGCGAGCCATTCATTACCTGAAAGCTTGATGGCAATGAAGAAATTTTATCTTTTCCTTTATCTATAATGCTAATGTAGCCATTGTAGCTGCCTGCCCATATATTTCCATCACTATCCTGCGATAGCGAGAATGTGGCATTGCTGTGATTGTTGTTGTACAGCCTCGGATAGTTTTGCAGATAAGGAAAGCCCCATAGCGGCTTATTTTCGGTGCCCATAAAATAGGAGTTGGAGCTGCTGTCAAAGATGGTATAGGACTTTAGCGAACCTTCAATAGTTATCAATGGTTTTTCGTTGCTATGGTTTAGCAAATACCCCGCACCAAATAGTTGACTGTAATTGTTACTGGGATAAGATGCAACAACCTGCCCATTGGTAAGATGATTTGAAAATAGAATTGGCTCATGGATGCCAGGCATATTTACAATCCTGTTTTGGGTAGTTATACTTCTATTTTTGCAAAGGATAAGATTTTTTCTATTGAGCGATTGGAGTATAAAATTATTTTCATCTTTAATAGAGATTACATTAAAATCTTTAACGTAATCGGGAATGTTATGCATCGCTACACTGTCAAACCGATGCAGGGTTGTATTGTATTTATGTATCAACAGTTGATGCCCCATCATAGAAAAATACCAAAGATTATTTTCTGAATCCGGCATTACATTAATAATCAATTGCTGCGAAACAATGGAGTTAGAAGTATCAGTATTAACTTCGTAAATGATTTTTTGGCCGTCAAAAAAACCTACCCTTGCCTTACCATAATCGCCTAAGTAAACTCCTTTTTTGAATTTGGATTTCACAAACCAGCTATTTGACCAATCGGTTTTTAAAAGTTTTATAACCGATTTATTTTTTACAATCGCCATACCGTTGATGCCCATCAGCCATACTTCATCATCTATCACAATAGGATAAATACTTGAGAGACCCCTAGCGGGCCATCCTTTTATGCTATCCACATAATTGTTGCCAATAATGGCAGCCTTGCCATTGTAAGAAAGATAGAGTATTTCTCCATTGGGTAGTTTTGTGGAATTCATTTGATTAAAATCCACCAAAGGATTGTCTTTACCAACAGGATGGGTATTGGCATAGTGGGAGGGTTGTGCATTTACTGCAAACACATTAAGCAAAATGATAAATAAAAAAACAAACGGTTTCACTATTGTAAATATAAAATTGAATCTTTAAGCAAGCAGCGGTTTGGTGAAGGTTTTTTGGGGTTTGGTGTGAGTGGTTAGTATTTACAACTTGGTAAGAAGCTATTGTTTGTTGAAGCGGATAAATAAATTGAATTTCATTTGCGGAAAAAATAAGTGGATCAGTAGTTTATAAGTTGCATTAGCAGTTATTTAAACCGAATGTTTTTATTAAAACATTCATTGTAGATGGTTTGGTGAAGGAGATGGAGGGTTTGGTGCTAGGCTAAGCTTTTATTTTTTTGAAGCAGCCTATTTTCATTGCATAAAATTTACTGCAAATGAAAAAACTGCTTTTTATTTTACATATAGCAATAGTGGGTAATATCAAAGCCCAGCAAGCTCCCATCGCCTTGGTATCGGCAAATGGTACTACCCGGCTTACCACTACATTGGATAGTGCTGCTTTATTGGCACAGGATAACGATATTATTTATTTACCTGGGGGGGTATTTGCCGGACAAACACAGTGGTTTACAAAAAAGGTTACTGTTATTGGAGTGGGGCATAATCCGGACTCTACAACTGCAACTGACAGAACTTTTATTAACGGTTATATTGGATTTCAAGCTGGCGGTACTTTGGATGGAGTTTTTGTGTTGGGTGATGTCTATATAAGCAGCAATTTAAAAATTTACAGAACTAACTGTAATAGTATTATTCCTGCTTGGACGCATACCGAAAATGTAACTGTTGAAAAATCAGTAATCAGATTAAATATTACAGGAAATACCGGGGGCTACTTGCTTGCTTATTCATTGGTTAAGAATTCAATAATCGGGAATGATTTCACATCAGCTATGACCGGTACTACATTCGAAAACTGTGTTTTTTTAAGTACAGGAGCTTATGATGCATCTGGCGCAGAATCAAATACTTTTAGAAATTGCACATTCACCGGAATTACCAACTGGATATCCGGACACACCCATATTTTTAGAAATTGTGTTTTTGCAACTGCAACACTTCCCCCCTTAAGCGATCCAGGAAATGCTTCAGGCAACTATCTAAACCAAACAGGTGCTTTGACCTTTGATGTAGCACCAATAACCAGTTATGAGTACACAAACGAGTATAAAATAAAAACGTCCAGCCCTGCTCACAATGGTGGTACCGATGGAAAAGATGTGGGTATTTGGGGAGGCAACTCACCATGGGTAAAAGGAAATGTACCGCCCAACCCACACATACGCAGCAAGAATGTAGATGGAGCCACAGGTGCTGGTGGTACACTAAGAGTTAGGTTTAATGTGGGGGCGCAGTAAAGAAACACCCATCACAAACTATTCATATACCTCCAACAATCAGCTGCATGTTTCAGTTTAGAAATATTTTTTTACTTATTTTCTGTATTAACTTAATGCAGGTTTTTAAGTTGCATGGGCAAGCCCAGTATGCTTTGCCTTTTCCCAGCGGAACATCTATAACCTGTACACGGTCAACTGCACATAGCTTGCCTAATGAGTTGTATGCGTATGATTTTGTATCAAATGCACCCGGAATAAAATATATAACTGCATCCAGAAACGGCTGTATCCGTAAAATAAAAAATAATGGCGACCAATGTGGTTGTGATATTGGGTATGCCAACTTTGCTAATTATGTAGTTGTTGACCATGGCGACGGAACAGAGGCTTTATATCTCCATCTCGAACATAATTCCGTGCAAGTAACAGTTGGGCAGCAGGTAGCTGCCGGCGATACGCTTGGCATAATGGGTGCTACCGGCTACACCTGTGGTAGTGGGGCTGGTGGCTGTGGACCACATCTCCATTTTCAGGTGCAAACATCTCCCGCGGGGGGGTGTTCCAGTACTGGTTCTACATGGTATAATACTTCGGTGCCGGTCAGTTTTTGCAACGTAACCACTAATAACGGTCAACCCGTTGGTGGAGGGTCTTATACTGCACAAGGCTGTGGTGTAGTGTTATTATCACCTTCCAACAATGCACAAGTCAGCGCATCCAATATCAACTTTACCTGGGCAGCTTTACCCAATGCTACTCAATACAAGATTCAAATTTCCACCACACAAACATTTGCTACTACAGTAATAAACGAATTTGTAGGTAATGTAACCAGCAAAACCTATTCCCTGCAGCCCAATACTGAATATTTTTGGCGGGTAAGATCAGACCTCAGTTCTGATTTTACTCCTAATGATGAAATAAGAAGACTGCTTACTGTTCCCACCCCGCCCAACTTATTATATCCCACATCTGGCGCAACAAATATTCCTGCTACAATAAATTTTGATTGGGAGGATACTCAGGGTGCATTAAACTATCGTATTCAAATTTCAGATAATCCCGGATTATTAAATGAAACTTATACAGGCCCTTATTTGGTTAATCATCCTGCATCGGGTTTCTTTACACAAAGCTCTTATAACTGGACGGGGGCACAGACCAATACAACCTATTACTGGCGGGTAAGGGTAAATACTCCAAAGGGAACATCTTTATATGCTGCACGGTCTTTTTCAACAGGAGCCAACTCAGGAGGTGGCGGTGGCTCTTCATCCGGCCTGCAAATGAACTATTGGTTTGATAATCTACCTTTACAAACCTTACCGGCAGACAATAATTCGGATATTTTTCTTCCTACTCAAAATCTGCAACCCGGGTATCATACTGCTCATTTTTATTTTAGCAACAACTCAGGCAGCAGGAGTAGTATTACTACAAGCTCATTTACAAAAGCGGAAGACAATAACGGAACCAACCTGATAGAATATTGGTATGATAACAATTTTGCCGGCAAACAACAGACAACCTATACCAACCCTGCAAATATTGATGTGAACCTATCAACGGCCAATCTTATTTTTGGTTATCATGTTTTAAACTATCGATTTCAATTGGGCGGTGGCTTATGGAGCAGTGTAAACAGTACTTCTTTTTTTAAAAATACTTCTTCAAATTCAGGAGCCAACGAAATGGAATACTGGTTTGATGAACGATTTGCAAACCGCCAAATTGTAACGGTAGCAAACCCTTCTAATATTGATGTGAATGTTACTACCGATGAATTATCATTAGGCGAACATATTATTTATTACCGTTTTCGCACAGGCACAGAAGATTGGAGCAGTGTGGCAGCTTCGGTATTTTCCAAAAGCACCACAGCTTCCGGTAATAAAAAAATGGAGTATTGGTTTAATGATGATTTTGATAACCGTACCGAAACAGTGCTGACTGATTTACATAATGTGGATGAGAATATTGAAACAACCGGGTTGCCATTGGGTAATCATATTCTCTATACCCGTTTTCAAAAAGCAAATGGATACTGGAGCAGCGTAACTGCTACAGGATTCCAAAAAAATGAAACAGGCTCAAACGGCTGGCAGTATCAATATTGGGTAGATTCTACACTGGGCCTTGCTCAAACTGTTTCTATTGCCAACCCTGCCAGTATTGATTTAAATGCAAATGTAAGCATTGCCGATACCGGTTGGCATATTCTACATTCAAGGTTTAGAAAAAATGGGGGCTATTGGAGTAGTATTACTGTTGATAGTTTTTATAAATCCACAGCAGCCGCTTACTGTACTGTTAATAATGCTCCCACTGGCGATTCATTGCAGGCTACCCAATTTTTATGTACTCATCAGATAATTGACAATCCACAGGATGGGAACTATAATAATAATAAAATGATGCGTAAGGATTTAGCTAAAATTACTTATAGAGCATTATTGGGTATAAATGAACCTTCCACTTTAGCCGACTTCCTGCCTTGTTTATTTGGCGATTTGCAAACAGAAAACGCATCTAACAGTTATTTCTTTAAGGCGGCTAAAGTATTAAGCTACCTTGACTATGGCGATGGTATTCCTCCGTTCAATCCAAGCCGGTTAAACTTTCATCCGAATGATACGATAGTAAGAGGGTACGTACTGAAAGTATTGTTAGAAGCATGGAATATTAAACCCGATGCCAACCTTGCAAATCCTTATGCTGATGTGGTTGCCGGAACAGAAGTGTATGGATATATTTTAAAAGCCGCCCAAATGGGCCTGATAAAAAGACCGGATATAGATGGGCCTAATTTCACCAACTTTAGGCCGTACGAAGCGGTTACAAGGGTAGAATCATTTTTAATGCTGTACCGTTTGCTACAGGTAACCAGCAAGCCTGATATAACCGATGACGATTTTCATATACCTTTTAACAGAAGTGAGTTTGTGGGCAATAACCCATCGCTGGGCGAAGGCAACTTTAGCAGCTATGGCGAAACTCCGTTTACCATCAAAGGTGTACCATCTCTCAGCTTTTCTTTTAATTATAATGCAGCCAGTACACAAGTACCCGATGAGGGTGTTCGTGGAAAAGATGCAGGCGGAAACCTTGTGTACGACCAGCAAACTATAGGAGTAGGCTGGAATCATAATTACAATAATTATATTTTGTTGGATAGCGGAATAACAGGCAACAACATAGACGACCGGTTTCTCATTATGTGGTCGGGAGGCAATATACAGGTATATAACCCCAATACAGACCAGTACGTTACAAAAGGTATTTATGATATCCTTACAAAAAACGGAATGAGCCCAACCGTTGTTACCATTAAAACTAAAAGCCAGGTAGTTTATCAGTTTGAAAAATTACCTGGAGCAACTGCTAATATTCTTCACTTGGTTTCTGTAAAAGACAGGCATTACAATACCGTAAACCTTACTTATGAAAACGGGTACAGTGCTATTGCCGGTATCAATATAAAACGCCTGAAGGAAGTGGATGATTCGCATGGCCGTAAAATAGCATTTGCCTACATAGATAACAGCAATCTTATAGACTCGGTAAGCGCCAATGCAGGTAGCCTGCACAAGGCAGTAAGCTTTAATTATGTGGCAAAGCGTTTGGTAAAATATACAAACCCTAAAAAAGATTTTACCGTTTACAACTACGGTAGCCTGCCCGGGCAGGAATACCTGCTTACTACAGTAGTGATGCCCAAGGGCAATATTATTACCAATAAGTTTAACGGCAATGGCAAACTTACCAAGACCCAACTTTCCGGGGGGCAGCAAACACTTATTAGTACCAAAGCCACTTATCTGGCCAACAGTAACTTTACAGATATTGTTATAAAAAACAATGCTAACGGGCAATGGCAGCAGCAAAACATTCGCAACAACCAGTATAGTATGCCGGTGGCTGCATCGGGGCTCAATTACAAAACAGGCATGGAGTATGCAGATAACAACAACCTGCTGCTACCTACCAAAGTTACTGACAGCCTGACCAATATGCAGGTAGTGCCTGTATATAGCAGCAATGGAAATTTGTTGAGTATAACCAAATCGGCTCCGGGCATTAGTATTAAAGACAGTATGGAGTATAACAGTTATAACGATATAACTAAGCGGATTGACGGGAATGGGAATGCTACCAGCTTTAGCTATAATTTACCGAAGGGCCAATTGATACAAGTGAATGCGCCAAATGGAGTAACTACAAAAATATTTCCTAACCCCAATGGCACCGTGGATAGTGTGAGCAACCCATCTGGCATTGGCACTAAATTTTTGTACGACATTTACGGCAATATTACAGAAACAAAGCTGCCACTGGGTATTGTGTCTAAAACAAACAATGATGCCTTTGGAAGACTTATAAAAAGCATCAATGCAAAAAACACAGGCACCGGCTATAAATACGATGATAATGATAATATGCTCCAAGAATCGTTCGATACCATGGGCCTCAATACTATTACCCAATACCGGTTCGATAAAAACAACAACCTGATAGAGGTAGAAAATGCCAAAGGCAATATTACCTACCTTACTTACGATGATAAAGACCAGCTAATAAAAGAGCAGTTTGAAAACGCTGTTAAGCGCTACGAATATGGAGCCGACGGACGGTTGAGTAAATTTATAAACCCCAATGGCGTACAGTTTTTAAACCAGTATAACGATAAAGATTTACTGGTAAATGATGGCTATGCAACCTATACCTATTATGCCGATAACAGCCTGCAAGCAATAACCCGAAATGGCAAAACAATTACCTATAATTACGATGCCCTCAAACGCATAACAAGTGTTAACTACAACGATTTTGCAGGCAATACCGTGGCTTATGAATACGATAACAATAGTAACATTACCAAGCTTACCTACCCCGGAGGTTTTGCTATTAATTATGAATACGATGCCAATAACCGCCTGCTGTTTGTAAAGCAGGGTGGCACCACATGGGCTGCTTATAATTACCTGCCCGATGGGCGAATAAACACCCAAACAAATGGCAATGGCACCATTGTAAAATACTTTTACGATGCGGCAGGCCGTATGGATAGCATGGCTACCGTAAAAAGCGATGGTAGTATTATAGCTGCTTATGGTTTTGATTTAGATGTATTGGGTAACCATAAAAAAGAAATATTCAATCAGCCTTTTATGCAATCGCCACCGGCGTTGGGCGATAGTATTGGCTATACCTATAATGCTGCCAACAGGCTGCTTACTAAAAATACCGATAGCTATAGCTACGATAATAATGGTAACCTAATAGAGATTAATAATAACTCCGGCTCTATAAATTATAGCTACGACCCTAAGAACAATTTGCTGCAATACAGCAACAACGGCAACAGTTTAACTTACGAGTACGATGGACTTGGCCAGCGCCGCAAACGAAACAATACCCGCTATGTATTGGATAATGCCTACAATGTACTGGTAGAAACCGATGCCAGTGGCAATGCACAATATTATTACATACATGGCATGGGTATGATAGCAAGGGTAAAAGCCAGCAACGGCCAGCCCTATTATTACCACCACGATTTTAGAGGCAGCACCGTAGCCATTACCAACAGCAGCCAAACAATAACCCACAAATACCAGTACGGCGCCTTTGGCCAAACCGAGCAGGTGCAGGAAGAAGATTTTAATGCTTACCGCTATGTAGGTAAATACGGCGTGGGCTACGAGAATAAAGACCTGACTTTTATGCGGGCAAGGTACTACCAGCCGAGTGTGGGAAGGTTTAACAGTGAAGACCCGGTGTGGAGTGTGAATTTGTATCCGTATGGGGATAATAATTCCATTAAAAATATCGATCCGTCAGGCCATTTAGCTTGGGGTGTTTTTAATCGTGCTCATAATAATATTGTTTCGGCCATAGACAATATAAATTGGATAATGAATACAACCAGTACGCAAAACAATTGGGAAGATATTAATATTAACCCAGATTATTCGCCAATTGTTGAATTGAGAAAAAAATTGATGGAAGACAAAAAATCAAGCGAGGATGATTTTAATTTCAATATTGGAAACGCATATGATGAACTGAAAAATAAAGCCAAAAGTAGTGAACTGTCGATTTATAAAACAATACTTAAAAAAGTCGATTCTAAAATAGCGAACGGGAACATTAAAATTGATAACGCAACTGCACTAGATAAAGCAAGGTTTATTTCAATGTTATTATCAGAGGTTAAAAATACTGCCAATAGGTTCGATAATATAATAGACATTTCAAAATTTATTAATACCTATTATTAGGTTGCATAATTTAAATGAAATTGATTTTTTGACTTCGCCTTGGTTCGTGTCTCACGAACCAACAAAAAAATAAATAATGAATAAACTCTTCATCATACTATTACTCTTCAGTAGTGTTAGCAGCTACGCCCAAACTTTCACCTACGATACGCAAAGCAAGCTCAGCAGCATAGACTATGCCGATGGTAAGCGTATAGAGTACAGTTATGATAAACTGGGAAATCGCTTGGGCGAAAAAATTATTTCACCATATTGCGACTCAAGGTTAACAGGGTTGGGTACCGATGGTGCCGGGGGCATCCGCTATCAGTGGCAGGTAAATAACGGGGCTGGTTTTACCAATATTTTGGATGGGCCCTTTTATTTTGGCACAGCCCAGGATTCGTTGATCATTAAAAATCCTCCCACCAACTATGCTTTTAATATTTACCGCTGTGCAATAACAACGGCCAATGGTATTATTTTTAGTGAAAACTATCAGTTTCGTATTAAAGCCACCTGGCAGGGCAATGCAGACACAGCCTGGCAAAATACGGCCAACTGGGAATGTGGTTTGGTGCCCGATGAGTATGTAGATGTAATCATTCCCGAAGGGAAATCAAAATATCCAACTGTCAATAATACTACAAGCGTAAACAGTATTGATCTTAAAAACGGAAGTAGTCTTACTATTAAGCCAACTGTAGTACTTGATATTAAAAGCCGCCAGCAATAAACCCATGCAACTAAAAGTATCCATAACAGAGGTCGTTTTTATTTTGAACACTAATGTTAACAATTGTGAGGATGCTAACTGTATTAATTCATGGAGTAAAAAATATTTTATTTCAATACTTAATAAAATTGTAACTAACTACTAAACTTAAAAACATGAAGAGGATATGCTTATTCTGTATGTTGTGTGTTATATCTTTTTCAACTTTTGCACAACTAAAAATTGATAATGCAATACTTCTAATTCAATCTGGAGCTACGGTAACTGTTCAGGGCGATGTTGCTAGTAATGTAGATATATTGGGCACCGGCCTTATGCAATTAAAAGGGAGTGTAAATCAAAATATTGATATGGGTGGTTTTACAATCCCCAATCTGGAAATTGATAATGGCGCTAACGCTACCTTGTTAAGTGATGCCCGTATTGGTAGCAGCATGACTTTTACAAACGGTAAAATTATTTTAGGGGATTTTAATGTGCGGCTCTCTGATGTGGCTACCAGCAGCGGTGCAGGGGCTGGCAAGTTTTATGAAACTACAGGAACGGGTCAGCTTCAAAAAGAAATTACATCTGACCTGACCGGCTACAGTTTACCCTTGGGTATTGGCACCAATTACTATCCTGCATCCATTACTACAACAGGTACATATATAAGTGCCAAGGTTGGTGTACAGGCAAAAAACGGAGCAGATCCTAATAAGCATCCTAGGAGTACAGATTATCTGAACTTGTATTGGCCCATTAACCAAAGTGGTATAAGTGGCATTGTGAATGTAAATGGTAATTACAATACAAATTTCTCAGGCACTGAAACAGAGTTGAGGGGCATATTTTGGAATAATGGAACTAATGAATGGACGCTTACCGGTTGCAACATCAATACTACAACCGATGAAGCATCAGCCAACATTGCAGGTAATGGTGATTTATATGCGATGAACCGTTTTGTACTCAGCAAGATGAAAGTATTTCTGCAAGGCGCTTTTAATGGCACAAATATGAATGATAATCTGAGGAAGCCTTCAAATCTGATTCCCTTGTCTGACCCTTATCGCACTGCACCATACAACACTAACTTCGCTCATGTAAATAATTCAGATTCAGAAGTAGCAAACGCTTCAGTTTTTAATAACGCTTTAAATTCAGATGATGATATCGTTGACTGGGTCTTTCTGGAACTTAGAGATAATAGTGAACCAAACCCCGGAAAGCATATAGTGCAAACCAGGTCTGCGTTGGTACAGCGTGATGGCGATATTGTAGATATTGATGGTGTAAGCCCTGTCTATTTCAAAAATATTGATGCAGGTAGTGCTTATGTTTTGGCGGTACGTCATCGCAATCACCTGGGTATAGCCACCGATCCGGTAGCCAATCTGCAGAGTCTGGATTTGGCTGTTACCGGGACAACCGATTTTACAACAATGGCAGATACTCAAATTTTTGGCCCTGCTACTGCTTTTACAACTATTGGTGGAAAAAGTTTGCTATGGGGAGGTAACAGTAGTTATGCATTATTTACCGGTACGCAAAGAGTTGCATTTATAAACCCCGGAAATGACAAAGATTATATTCTGGTAAATGCTTTAAGTAATAATCCGGCAGGATCTATAACAAATACATATCATGTTGCTGATCTTAATATGAATAGAACAGTAAGATTTATCAATCCTCAAAACGATAAAGATTTTTTGTTGATAAATGTACTGAATAACAACCCCGGTACTACCCGGCTTCAATCATTACCAAAATAAAAATTACTAGTATGAAAAAATACCTTTTTGTTTATCTGATATCTTTTGTTTGCATTCAAACTTGTTTTGGCCAAACCATTCAGGCTTCTATTGGTGCAGGTTCTTCTCCCAATAAAGTAATTATTTATTTAAAAACAAATGTTACTCAAACACCGGCTGTGTTTTCAACGTTACAATTTAACCTTGCTATTCCCAATACTATTTCACCTGTCCCTTCTGTTAGTGCTGTAAGTTTAGCCTTCACAGGGGTAAACTGGATTGTGGCAACTCCTTATGATGAAGATGGTATGTGGAATTATAATATTTATACAGCAGCGGCAGGTTATTCATTACCGGTAACAACTAATACTGAGTTTCAAGCATTGGAAATATCTTTTCAAGGAGGACCCGGGGGAGTGCCAACAGATGTGGTAAGACTTACCTGCTTGCCAGATGGAGGAATAGTATCAGGGAGCGGCTACTTTTTTTGTTCCGGTACTTTAGATTCTGATGGCAACAATTTATTTTATGACAGAGATGGTGCTGGTCCTGAAGTTGTAGTAACAAACGGTAACAGTTATAATTCTGGGGGTTTTCCAGTAGGAGATTTCACTTCTGTTGCAAGATTTACAACTGGCATAGTACTTCCGGTTTCGTTTTCTTCATTTAATGTACAATGTACAGATAAAGGCGCTTTGATTACCTGGTCCACTGAATCAGAATCAAACAGTGAAAAATTTGAAGTTCAACAAAGTATTAATGGAACAGATTGGAAAATAATCGGAACTATAAAGGCAGCAGGTAACAGCACTCAAACTAAAAATTATACTTATCTGGATAGTCAAAGAAGCGGCGATCTGCTATACCGAATAAAACAGGTAGATGTTAATGGCAATTTTAAATTAACTTCTATAAAATTAAAGAATTGCCAGAACTGGGTTTCGGAAGGCGCATTGCTATATCCTATACCGGCTACAGATAAACTGAATATTGTTATTCAATCAGATTGGGAAATAAACACAGAGTTAAAAGTTGTAGAAATGGGCGGCAAACTATTAAAAACAATACCGGTAAAATTTCAAAAGGGAAGTAATTATTTAAGTATTCCAGTACTTAATTTACCAAGTGGCCATTATTTGTTGGTTGGTAGCAATCCCGATTTTCCAATTCGTAATAAGTTTATTGTAGCTCATTAAAATATAAGAGGGTTTATTAAACAACCTCTTATATTTCAATAAGGGGTTGTTTTTTATTTTATATAAAATTTGATACAAAAAAGTTATAGTATTTCATCTGAATTAAAAGCAAAAACCAATATTCAAGAGTTAATATTATTGATATTAAAAAGGAGAGAGTTTGCCAATGACACCATGTCCAATTCTTCATCTTAATATATCATAAAACTGAAATTTGTTTCCCCATCAAAAAGAAGGAAGCCGTATTTGTTGACGGAAAGTAGCAATTTTATATAATTTGAACTTTCTTTTTATACAAATCAGGGAACCAACTACCAGATTTGTATAAAAACCCACCTATAAATAAACCAGGTTAAGAATTGGTTATATCCCGGATTAAATTTTAAGAATCGTTTTGTAAATAATAAATTGTAGCTGTTTCAATATTCAATAACTTTATAACTCAATAAAAATAAGTATGAGTGATACAGTATCGACCCTACCTCCCCTAACCGCTAAAGATTTTGCCACCGACCAGGAAGTGCGCTGGTGCCCCGGATGTGGCGATTATTCCATACTGGCACAGGTGCAAAAAGTAATGCCAACACTGGGTATTCCCAAAGAAAATATTGTAGTTGTTAGCGGTATTGGCTGCAGTAGCAGGTTTCCTTATTATATGAATACGTATGGTATGCACAGTATTCATGGCAGGGCAACCGCCATTGCCAGCGGGTTAAAAGCAGCCCGTCCAGAACTTAGTGTGTGGATAGTAACCGGCGATGGCGATGGGTTAAGTATTGGTGGTAACCATACCATTCATTTGCTACGCCGCAATTTTGATGTAAATGTTTTGTTGTTCAATAACCAAATCTACGGTTTAACAAAGGGGCAATATTCACCTACAAGTGAAGAACATAAAATTACAAAATCAACTCCTTTCGGTAGTATCGATCACCCTTTTAATCCATTGGCTTTGGCTATGGGTGCCGATGCCAGTTTTATTGCACGTACTATGGATAGAGACCCTAAACATTTACAAACAATGCTCTTGCGGTCGCAGGCGCATAAGGGCTCTTCGTTTTTAGAGATATACCAAAATTGCAACATATTCAATGACGGGGCTTTTGAGATATTTACCGAAAAGAAATCTAAACCCGACGAAGTTTTATTTTTAGAACAAGGAAAACCTTTGGTTTTTGGCGCCACTCAAAATAAAGGAATAAAACTCAATGGCTTCACTCCCGTTATTGTTGATTTGGAATCAGGAGCATCAACAAGTGATTTGTGGATACATGATGAAAGAGATTTTTATAAAGCACAAATTTTGATACGAATGTTTGATGATCCGAAACTGGAGGGGCATTTACCCCGGCCCTTTGGAGTTTTTTATGAAACTGAAAGAGCTTGTTATGAAGATAGCTTGCAGATGCAGATGGAAGAAGTAATTGCCAAAAAAGGTAAAGGCGATTTAGATAAATTGCTGAGAGGAAATGAAACCTGGGAAATTGCAGCCTTAGCTTAGATATACTAAGTGAACGATCAGTAATACACGATTAAATCAAAAAAATAAATTGAGCCATCTGTATCAGATGGCTCAATTGTTATTTGAAATTTTAGTGAACAGGTTAAAGCATTTCCTTCTCTTTCAGGTACTCTGCTATCTGCACAGCATTGGTAGCAGCGCCTTTACGCAAATTATCACTCACTATCCAGCAGTTTAAAGTGTTGGACTGTGTTTCATCTCTTCTTATTCTGCCCACAAAAGTATCATCCTTATCAAATGCTGTTAATGGCATGGGATAAATAAAATTGGTAACATCATCTTTTACAACAACACCCGGAGCCTTACTTAGTAAATCTTTTACTTCTTCCAAATCAAAATCGTTTTCAAACTCAATATTTACACTTTCGCTGTGGCCTCCCATGGTGGGTATGCGTACACAGGTGGCGGTAACTTTTATATCATTGTCTCCAATAATCTTGTTTGTTTCATTAACCATTTTCATTTCTTCCTTGGTGTAGCCATTTTCAAGAAATACATCAATATGAGGTATAGCATTTAAATCAATTGGATATTTATATGCCATTTCACCATCAACACCTTTACGTTCATTCATAAGTTGTGTTACGGCTTTAACGCCTGTGCCCGTTACACTTTGATAAGTGCTTACCACCACCCTTTTAATTTTGTATTTATCATGTAATGGTTTTAGTACCACCACCATTTGTATGGTTGAGCAGTTTGGATTGGCAATGATTTTGTCTTCTTTTGTCAATACACTTGCATTTACTTCTGGTACCACTAATTTTTTTGTTGGATCCATACGCCATGCGCTAGAATTATCAATAACAGTAATGCCGGCCGCTGCAAATTTTGGAGCCAATTCAAGCGATGTACTTCCACCTGCCGAAAAAATGGCCACATCTGGTTTTGCAGTTATGGCATCTGCCGCACTTACAATTTTATATGCTTTGCCTTTAAAAATAACTTCTTTACCTATACTTCTTTCAGATGCTACTGGAATGAGTTCTGCTACTGGAAAATTTCTTTCTTCTAACACCTGTAACATTTTACTGCCTACCAATCCGGTGGCGCCAACAACTGCAACTTTCATTTTACTTGTTTATTTTAAAATTAATAAAAAAGCCTCCCGTTTTTTGGAAGGCCTGGTATTTTGATACATACATCATTACACTTATCCCTTCCTGTAGCGGATTGGCTTTTTAGCAAAACGGGTATGTTTTATTTTAATCATCAGGCAGCAAAAGTAATTACAAAACACATTTCAACCAAAAAGGAAAAATTTTTCAACAGTAAAATATATTAAGCCTGGTTTTTAATTTACCCTGCAACTGGTTTAAAACCTGCAAAAAAGTTATCTTTAATACATAACCAGAATTTTTATGAGATTAAAACTGCTTTTTATTATCAGCGTTTGTTTTTTGTTATCCTCCATGGGTTACAGCCAGGTTTCTGACAACTTTAATGATGGTGATTTTACCGCAAACCCTGCATGGGTAGGCAATGCCGCAGATTGGACCGTTAACTCCGCTTTGCAACTCCAAAGTAATAATATGGTTACTAACAGTACATATTTTTTAAGTACGGCCAGTACTTTGGCTACAGCAGCCCAATGGGAATTTTATACACAAATCACTTTCAACCCTTCATCTGCCAATTATATTGATGTGTATTTAACGGCATCGGCAAGCGATATCAGTTTAAATACTACAACCGGCTATTTTGTACGAATTGGAAATACCGACGACGAGATTTCGCTATATCGAAAAAATGCAGGTGGGGCTATTGTAAAAATCATTGACGGGGTTAACGGTGTTTTAAATACAAGCAACAATGTGATGAAGATTAAAGTTTTCAGAAATGCTGCCAATCAATGGAATTTATCACGGGATTTAAGTGGCACTGGCAACAGTTATTTTAATGAAGGTGTGGTTACAGATGCAACATATCTTACTTCATCATATTTTGGCATTCTTATAAAACAAAGCACTGCCAGTTTTTTTCAGCGGCACTTTTTTGATGATATTGAAATAACAGCTTATGTGCCGGATATTGTGCCGCCTGTTATCGTTTCGGCCACGGCAATTTCCACTACAGCGGTAGATGTATTGTTTAACGAACCGGTAGAACTTGCCAGTAGCCAGGTTTTATCAAACTATATAGCAAATAACGGAATTGGTATGCCGGCAACAGTTGTAAGGGACGCTGTAAATGCAGCGTTGGTACACCTTACGTTTGCTAGCGCTTTTGCAAATGGAACCATTTATCAGTTAACCGTAAATGCAGTAACCGATCTTTCAGGAAATGCCATAAGCAATGGCACTGCTAATTTTAGTTTTTATACCCCCAAAGTATATGATATAGTAATTGATGAAATTATGGCCGACCCTTCGCCCCAGGTGGCCCTGCCAGATAATGAATGGATTGAACTGAGAAATACATCTGCCTTTCCTATTAATGTATTGGGCTGGCGCATTGGTGATAATACTGGTCAAAGCGGAACCATGCCTGCATTTGTTTTACAACCCGATAGTTTTGTAATTGTATGCACCGGAAGTGCAGTGGCAGCTATGTCGGTATATGGCAATGTTATTACTGTTACCAGTTTTCCTTCGCTAGATAATGGTGGCGATCAGATTTCATTATTCGATGCATCTGGCAACATTATTCATTCAGTTGATTATTCAGATAAATGGTACCAGAATGAATTAAAAAAAGCAGGAGGCTGGACAATGGAGATGATAGATACTAAAAACCCCTGCAATGGATTTAGTAATTGGATAGCCAGTAACGATGCCAACGGTGGCACGCCGGGTAAAAAAAATTCGGTGGATGGCGTTAATGCAGATGACAGCTCCCCACGGTTATTAAGGGCTTATGCTACCGATAGTGTAAATGTAGTGCTGGTTTTTGATGAACCGGTTGATATTACAAAAGCTGCTGTTGCGGCCAATTACAACATTAGCGATGCAATTGCTACACCACAAACTGCCAATGCCTTGGCTCCTGTTTTTAATAAGGTAGCATTAAAATTAAATGTACCGTTGCTGCGTAATAAAGTTTATTCAGTTACAGTATCTGCCATTACAGATTGTGTAGGCAATGTTATAAGTGCCGATAATACTGCCAAACTGGGTCTTGCATCTTCAACCGATAGTTTTGATGTAGTAATCAATGAAATCTTATTTAATCCCATCTCTACAGGTGTTGATTATGTAGAATTGTATAACCGAACAAACAAAGTAATTGATCTTAAAAATATGTATATCGCCAACAGAAATTCTGCCGGTGTAATCAGTAGTATTGCACAACTGAGTAGCGAAACCAATTTACTTTATCCGCAGGATTTTATTGTAGTTACATCCGATGCTTCTGTTGTTAAAAGAGATTTTATTACAAAGAATCCGGATGCTTTTGTTGAAGTAAGTATGCCATCATTTAATGATGATAATAGCAATGTTATCATATTAAATGAACAGGGAAAAATTGTAGATGAATTGTTTTACAGCGATAAATGGCATTTTAAGCTTTTAGATAATAAAGAGGGCGTAGCATTGGAAAGGATAGATTATGATGCTCCTACACAAAACCAGGATAACTGGCATTCGGCTGCCACCAGCGTGGGATACGGAACCCCAACCTATAAAAATTCGCAGTATCGTATTGATATGCAGGTACAGGGCGATATAACGGTTTCACCAGAAATTGTTTCGCCGGATAATGATGGCATGGACGATTATGCAACTATTGATTATAATTTTCCTTCGCCGGGCTATGTGGCCAATATTACTATTTTTGATGCAAATGGCAGGCTTGTGCGATATCTGCAACGTAGCGCCTTATGTGGAATTAAAGGAAGTTTCCGTTGGGACGGATTGGGAGAAAAATTTCAAAAACTTCCGGTAGGTATTTATATTATTTATACCGAAGTATTTAACCTGGATGGAAAGAAAAAACAATTTAAGAATACCATTGTATTAGCAAGAAGGAATTAAACTGTCTTCAACAAAAAATATAAAAGAGATTCTGCTTATAACCCTTAAAAAATTCAGGAATACATGAATGACGATATAATTTATAGTAAGGTATCTGAACCATAGTTGCAGTAGTTTTTATAATCCGTAAGATGAAAAAAAATATTACGAATTTCGGACGAACATGGAACTTCAATCCAAAACAAATAACTTTCCCGGCTTCTGTAGAAGAGTTGAAGCATTTAATAAAAACAAATGCATCATTACGTCCCATGGGTTCCAAACATTCCTGGTCAAAAGGGATAGTAACCAAAGACACTTTGGTTTCGTTGAAGCGTTTCAATAAAATCATCACAATTGATTTTGAAAAGCTGCAAGTAACAACTGGCGCTGGCATCACTTTAAAATCACTCATTTTTCAACTAGAAAAAAAAGGGCTTGCGTTGAGCAACCTCGGCTCCATTCATGCACAAACGTTGGCGGGAGCAATATGCACCGGTACGCATGGCACCGGAAAAAATTTTCAATGCCTTGCAGCGCAGGTAGAAAGTTTTGAAATGGTGGATGGCAATGGCGGCAATTATTTATTTACAAAACAAGATGAGGTGTTTTACGCTTTGTTAACGGGGATGGGCTGTTGCGGTATCATTCATACCATCACCATCAATGTGGTAAACACATTTCAAATGCATGTAAATACCGATACGAAGGACTTTGATGAAGTGATCAACAACCTGGAACACTATACAGATAATTATGATCATTTTAAATTTTGGTGGCTGGCGCCATCAAAAAAAGTTATACTGTTTATGAATAACCGTACCAATGCAAAACGAAATGATAGTAACCTGGTTAGGTTTATGAAAGATGATGTGATTTCGGTTGTACTGTATCGTTTACTTGTATTTATTGGCAAACTAAACCGTAAAAAATTAATACCTGCTATAAATCGTTTTTTAACCCATGTTGGTGGAAAACATTTTGAAAGAATATGCAAAAGTTATATCGGTTTTTTAACGCCCCTGCCTCCCATACATCGGGAAACGGAATGGGCTTTTGACAGCAGGAATGCCAGGAAGCTTTTACAGGAATATAAAAAATTGTTTTTAAAAGATGAGCACACTTACAATTTTGTTCAGGAAGTAAGGTTTACCCGTGCCGATGAATTTTGGCTAAGCCCTGCTTATCAAAGAGATTCCATCTGGTTATCTATGTATAATATGGATACAACACAAAATTGGGAAACACAATTAAAAAAGTTTGAAACCTGGGCCATGCAAAACGAGGGTAGGCCTCATTGGGGTAAAGAAGCAAATTTGAAATTTGATTATTTACAACAGCAATATCCCAAATTACAAGATTTTAAAAAATTGCTACACAAGTATGACCCTGATGGAAAATTTACAAATGATTGGAATAGGGTGTTTTGCAATTTGTAAATGCTGTAGCGTATATGTATTGATAAATCTGTATAATTTTTTAAATACCTTTTAACTTTCTGTTGTAATACGAGTCTTAAGGTAAACCCAATAATTATGAGATTTATTTTAAGCGTTGCTCTTTTTGTTTTGATGGTTACCGGTTGTAAAAAAGAAGAGAATCAAACTGCTGCACCTACAATTAACCTTACATTTAGTACTGCACCCATAACGGTTCCTACTGGTGTACAGTTTGCAGCCGATGTGTCGTACAATAATAGCCCCAATTCAAAGTTTGACATTTTCTTACCACAGTCAACAGCTCCTACATCATTGGTAATATTTATACATGGGGGCGGTTTTGTTGGCGGTGATAAATCAGAAATTTATACTAACAATCCGGATAATATTCAGGCCTACTTGCAAAATAATATGGCATTTGCAACCATTAATTACCAGTTTCGAACTAGCAATCCCGATAGTGGAATTTTACTAAGTTTGAATGACATCAAACGTTGTATTCAGTTTATCCGTTATTATGCATCATCATTTAATATTGATAAAAACAAAGTGGCCTGTTATGGAGGGTCGGCTGGCGGTGGCGCTTCTATTTATCTTGCATTTCATCCCGAAATGGCAGATAATAATAATGCAGATCCTGTGTTAAGAGAATCTACTCGCCTTACAGCAGCAGGCCATTTAACCAGTCAGTGCTCGTACGACCCGGTACAAATGCAAAATATTTTTGCGGCAGCCGGTATAGATTTCTTTTCTATTCCCGGTGTGGCCACTTCTTTGTTATCCGATTTTGGTTTAGACTCTCTCAACCAGTTATATACCGACCCGGCCATCATTGCAGAAAGACATGAATTGGATATGTTGGGCTGGATGAGCAGCGATGATCCTGAGTTTTATGTAAGCAATGGTAATCCAAATACAACACCCACCATGCGAAGTGAAGCCATTCACCATCCATTACAGGCAAAAGCTTTAAACGATAAAGCTACCAGCATTGGCCTGGCGCATGTTACCAATATTCCATCCATGGGTATTTATGCCGTTAATAATGAAACGATAAGTGAATTTATGATTAGAAAACTAACGCATTAAAAAATCTTTCTTATGGTATAAAATTAAATACTATTCTGTAATGCAAAAGCATTTAGCGAATGTGATAAACATAAAAATATGTTGCATTAAAACTGCAATTGTAACATAAAACAAAGTAGAAAATTAAAGTGATAAATGATATACAGAAATACAGTTTAGCTATCCATTTTACCAAAACTGTCTAATGTGTTGTCATCAGGTTTGTTTTCAAGAATATATCGTATGAGCAAATAACCTCCAAAAGCACTTGCAAGCCCAATGGTCATTAATCCAATTAAGTTATCTGTTCCAAAAAAACTTATGCCTAAAAACATTCCAACTAACTCAAAAATTATCCATGTAGCAATCATGGTTATTTTCCATTTTAGTGGAGGCAGGCCTTTTTTTATGGCAAGTGCGCCTATGTTTTTGGCAAGAAAATAAAGTATTATAATTTCAAGCATTTAATAAAATTAAATGATTTTGTGCTACTGCAGCAATGAGCAAAAGGTTTAAAAAAAATTGCCAAAGTATAACACTTTGGCAAATAGTTATATGATTATTAAATCAATTATACCAGGTCAATATCAAAATTAACCAATTGTACAAACTCGTTTAAGCGGGCATCAATATCTTCTTTGGTAATTTCTTTAAGCCTGTCGGGGCCAAATTTTTCAACACAAAAACTGGCCAGTGCGCTACCAACAATAATGGCTGTCTTCATATTTTCAAAACTTATATCTTGTGTTTTTGCAAGATGGCCGATAAAGCCGCCTGCGAAAGTATCGCCTGCGCCTGTTGGGTCAAACACTTCTTCAAGCGGTAGGGCAGGTGCAAAAAATACATGGTTTTTGTGAAACAACAATGCACCATGCTCGCCCTTTTTAATTATTAAAAATGCCGGACCCATATTCATTATTTCATGGGCAGCCTTTACTAGCGAAAGTTCGCCACTAAGTTGACGGGCTTCTGCATCATTAACCAATAATACATCCACTTTTTTTAATACAGCTTTTAAATCATCCATGGCAACATCCATCCAAAAATTCATGGTATCTAATACTATCAATTTTGGACGAACTTTTAACTGATCAATCACGCTCATCTGTAGCTTTGGCATCAGGTTGCCAAGCATTAAAAATGCTGCACCCTGGTATGAGTCGGGTATTATAGGGTTAAAATCTTCCAACACATTCAAATCGGTAACCAGTGTATCACGGCTGTTCATATCCAAATGGTATTTGCCACTCCAAAAAAAAGATTTTTTATCTTTTATTATTTCTACACCATCCAGTTCTACACCCCGTTTTTTTAATTCATTCATTTCATCCTCCGGAAAATCGTAACCCACAATAGAAATTTGTTTAACCGGCGTTACAAAATTACTGGCAGCATAAGCAACATAAGTGCCCGAGCCTCCTATAATTTTATCGGTTTTACCAAAAGGGGTTTCAATAGCATCAAAAGCCATAGTGCCCACACATATTACTGACATAAGGTTGTTTTTAATTTTGGGCAAAAGTAAATGATTAAAATGATTTTTATGTTGTACCTGGGAGATAAAAAAGAAAGGATTAGAATATCATGAACCTTTACTTTTGCAGGTAACATTTAAAAAATCATTTTAGTGCTTATCAGCATACACCCACATGATCCGCAGCAAAGGTTAATCAGGCAGGTAGCCGAATGCCTTAAGGCTGGCGGTATTATCATTTATCCTACCGATACTATTTATGGCCTGGGTTGCGATATTAATCAACACAAATCCATAGACCGAATTTGTAAAATAAAAAATATTGATCCGCAAAAAGCACAGCTATCCTTCATTTGCAGAGACCTTAGTCATTTAAGCGATTATACAAAAAGTATTGATACGCCCATGTACCGTATGCTTAAAAGTTATTTGCCCGGCCCTTACACATTTATATTGCCAGCCAGTAAACAAGTTCCAAAAATTCTGCAAAGTAAAAAATCTACAGTTGGTTTAAGGGTGCCCGATAATAATATTTGCCGGCATATTTTAGATGAACTGGGCAATCCTATATTAAGTGCATCGCTACCCGGCGATATGGTGGAAGAATATACCGACCCCGAAGTGATTTATGAAAAATTTGGCGATAAGGTTGATTTTGTTATTGATGGCGGCATCGGTAGCATGGAACCTTCAACTGTTGTTGACTGTACAACCAACGATTGGCATATCATCAGGCAGGGGCAAGGCTTGTGGGAAGAGTAAAAAATTATTGCAATATTCATTTTATAAGGCAGCAATTATATGTTGTAGCTTTTACGGTGGTACATACATAAACCAAACTGCTGAATGGCGTTTCGATGAAAAACTGTTCCATAACCTTTATTTTTATGCCATCCATAATGCTTAAATTCCTGGTGAATAGTTTGCATAAATTCATCACGGTTAGTTTTTGCTAAAATACTAGCAGCAGCAATAGAAGAATATTTTCCATCGCCTTTTATAATACATTGATGAGGTAAATTTTTGTATTGTTTAAATCGGTTACCATCTATCAGCAAATATTCAGGTTGGGTTGTAAGTTTATCAATGGCAAGGTGCATGGCCATATAACTGGCTTGTAAAATATTTATTGCATCAATGGTTTCGTTATTAACGGAAGCAACAGCGTAGGCTATACTTTCTTTTTCTATTACAGGCCTAAGCAGGTTGCGTTGTTTTTCATTAAGCAGTTTACTGTCATTCAATAATGGGTGATGAAAATCTTTAGGTAAAACTACAGCAGCGGCAAATACAGGCCCGGCATAACATCCTCTGCCGGCTTCATCTACACCGGCTTCAATAAAATTTGTTTGTAAATATGGCGCTAACATCTGCAACAACAAATATCAATTAAATCAATAAAAAAACAATTCATTTTTATTAAGCAGTTTTGCTTATGTAAATTTGCGACAGCAATGGATAATTTAAAACAGCAGCAAGCACAAAAACAAATAGCTACCTGGTTATTAATTGGTGTAGGTATGATCATCATACAGGTATTACTGGGCGGAATTACACGGCTAACAGAATCGGGACTTTCTATTACAGAATGGAAACCTATAACCGGCACTTTACCACCATTAAACCATGCAGCCTGGCAAGCAGAGTTTGATAAATACAAAGGAACCGATCAGTTTAAATATGTACACCAGTATTTTTCTTTGTCGGAATTTAAATTTATTTTTTTCTGGGAATGGTTTCATCGTACCTGGGCAAGGTTGATGGGGATGGTATTTTTAGTTGGCTTCGTTTATTTTGTGGCTACAAAAAAGTTTAACAAAGGAATGATAAGGCCAATGGTCATTCTTTTTTTATTGGGCGCTGTGCAGGGTTTTATAGGATGGATTATGGTTAAAAGCGGGCTGGTGCCTGAAAAATATTTTGTTGGCCATGTAGAGCTAACCACACATTTTATTGCTGCACTTGGATTGCTTTGTTATACTTTATGGTTTGCATTAAGTATGCTCATTAAAAAGCAACAGGTTATGGTTAATGTAAAACTTAAAAACTTTTTACTGGTTATAATGGTTGTGTTGTTTTTTCAATTAATATACGGCGGCTTTATGGCTGGCTTACGTGCAGCCGTAATAGCGCCTACCTGGCCCGATATTAACGGGCACATGGTTCCGGCAGGCATGTGGGAGCTTTCGCCTATTACAGCAAACCTGGTTAATAATCCGCTAACCGTTCATTTTATTCATCGGGGCCTTGCCTATTTGTTGGTTGTACTGATAAGTATATGGTGGTTTAAATCAAAAAATGTTTATGGTAATATTTTATTCAACAGGCTTCGTATTGCTGTAATATTACTTGTATTAACACAAATAACACTCGGTATTTTAACAGTGCTTAATGCAGTTAATGCCAATAGGCTTGTTGTGTTTGGTGTGTTGCACCAGTTTACAGCTATGATGCTTTTGATAATGATTGTTTCATTAATTTTTGTAGTAAGAAAAAAACAAATCAGCTAAAACAACAGTAAACATCGGTTGCCACTGCAAGGTTTGCTAAATGTGTTTTTTATAAGTAATTTTAAAAAACACCGTTCATTAATGAAGCAACTTCTGAAAGATATTTATTACTCCTTCCCTGTTCAACTGTTTATTCTTCATTTCAGGAAATTTCAGGTACTACTGGTGTTTTGGTATATACTTGGCAGCACCATCAATAGTGTTTTTATGAAAGATTACGGGGCTGATGCGTTGTTTTTTGCACCCGAATACCTGGGCAATGTAAATGCAATAAGTGCTGCAATTGTTGGGTTGGCTATTGGTGTTTTTATAATGAGTTGGAACATTACCACATTTATACTGCATAGCAAACGTTGCAGGTTTTTGGCTACCACCGCCAAACCCTTTTTAAAATATTGTATCAATAATGCGGTGTTGCCCTTGCTGTTCCTGATATTTTATTTTGTAAAATTATTTTCGTTTGACCAACAAAAAGAACTTATGAGTGCAGGCGAAACGGCTATTATTATTTTGGGGATGCTGGGCGGGCTTGTAGTAATACTGGCTATTTCCTTTGCTTATTTTTTTGGCGCCGAAAAAACCATTCAGCGCACCATAACACCTATTATTGAAATGGATAAGCATTTTAATAAACACTACTCTCAGCAACAAAACGACCAGGAAAGTTTTGGAATGAAAGTGAGTTATTACATAGGCAAAGGGTTTAAATTTCGTAAAGTAAGAAATGTAGCTCACTATAACAGGGAATATTTAAACATGGTATTTACCAGGCATCACTTTGCTGCAATCATAAGTATTGTAATGGCATTTGTGTTTTTAATTGTGGTAGGGTTTTTTATGGATAAGCCTGTTTTTCAGGTGCCAGCGGCTGCCAGCATACTTATTTTTTTTGCTGCCATGACGGCTGTGATTGGAGCACTAACTTATTTTTTACAAAGTTGGAGCCTGGCTTTTCTTATAGGACTACTTTTTTTTGTTGATGTGCTTTATAAAAATGAAATTATTGATACAAGGAACAAAGCCTATGGCCTCAATTATATAAATAAGCAACTAAGGCCAAATTATGATAAGGAATCTTTACAAAAACTTTGTTTGCCGGCAGATATTGCTGCCGATAAGGCCAATATGATTTCTATACTGAATAACTGGAAAAAGAAACAACAGGAAGATAAGCCCGTAATGTTTTTTATAAACGTTAGCGGTGGTGGTTTACGCAGCGGAACCTTTGTTATGAATACACTGCAAAAACTGGATAGCGTTACTAATGGAAAATTTTTTGACCATACTATAATGATTAATGGCGCTAGCGGCGGTATGTTAGCGGCCACCTATTACCGTGAGTTATATAGGAAACACCTGAAAGATCAGTCTGTTAATATGAACAATCCCGAATACACTAATCGTATAGCAAGAGACCTTTTAAACCCATTATTTTCATCTATGGTATCGAGGGATATTTTTTCGCCGGCACAAAAATTTGCTGTGGGTAATTATAAATATGTAAAAGACAGAGGTTATGCATTTGAAGAAAAACTAAACAGCAATACAAAAGGAATCTTAAATAACCAGTTGAGCGATTACACTGCTGATGAAAAAAATGCCACTATTCCTTTAATAATATATAATTCAACTATTAGCAGAGATGGAAGACGAATGATGATTTGTACACAGCCCATAAGTTTTTTGATGAAGCCAATGCAGATGGCTGATGACAATAGCGTTAGCCCCGATGCAGTTGATTTTGCCGCTATGTTTGCCAAACAAAACCCCTTGAATGTACGCTTGCTTACAGCACTGCGTATGAATGCAACATTTCCTTATGTACTACCTAACGTATGGCTGCCGAGCAACCCGGTTATTGATGTGATGGATGCAGGCCTTAGAGATAATTTTGGAATAGAAACAACGCTTCGCTTTATTGAAAATTTTAAAGACTGGCTTAAAGAAAATACAAGCCATGTTGTAATTGTTCAGCTACGAGACCGGATGCTTGATAACTGGCAGGAACCTTATGAAACAGGTTCAGTAACCGATTTTATTATTAAACCGGGTACGATGCTGCAGCATAACTGGCAAAAGCAACAGGATTATTCACAAACAGACCAGTTTAGTTACCTGCAAAGCAATGAGGAACTAAATTTACAACGCATTATATTTATGTACACACCACATGCTAATGATAAAGGCGCAGCGCTCAATTTTCATTTAACAGCAACCGAAAAAAGAGATATTAAAGAATCTTTTGGCAATAATTTTAACCAGGCTTCGCAGCAGGTAATTTTAAAACTGCTTAATCAATAATCAGGGCATAAGCAGCTTAAATGCATTTTCAATGATTTCAATTTCAAACGAATCGGCTGTTGTTACCGGGTCGCCATCAATATGCAATGGCGCATGTGATGGATTTTTTATACTAATTTTTTTTGTTTGAAAATAATGTATATCGTTGCGATGATATTTTTTGTCTTCATACATGCGTACCTGCCCGTTTCGTATTTGTTTCAGCACTGTCCAAATCATCCGCATCTTGCTCATCTTGTTTACCACAACAATATCCAGCAAACCATCGTGCAGGCTGGCCTGTGGAGCAATGGTAAAATTATTGCCAAACTGGTTACTATTGGCAATGCTTATAAAAAATGCTTCGGTGTTTAAATTTTTTCCATAGATAGTTAATTCAAAAGGGTAAGTTTTAGCTTTAAAAAAGTTGAGGGTAGATTGTTTGACATAAGTAGCCAGGCCCCTTTTTTTTTGCCGGGCAAAATCATGCGCCACCTGTGCATCAAACCCCAGGCCGCATAGCATACAACTGAATTTTTTGTTGATGTAAAAGCTATCAACAAAAACCGCATTGCCGTTAAAAATTATTTGCAATGCTTTGTTTATTGATTTTGGAATTTTTGCAGCAAAGGCAAGTCCGTTGCCACTGCCCATGGGTATAATACCAATATTTACGGGCACCCCCTGCAGGGCATTGGCAATTTGGTTTACCGTTCCATCGCCACCACACACAATAATATCGGTTATGTTTTCAGTTACAATTTTTTCTTTCAGGTATGCATATTCGCCGGTAGCATTGGTATGCAAAATTTCGAAAGGGATATTTTTTTTACTTGTTTCTTTGCTGATGATTTCCTGAGCATGTATTTTTTTTCCGGTGCCCGAAATGGGGTTGATGAAATAAATGAATTTTCTTTTCATGAAATGCTGTGCTGTTGTTTACAAAATAAACAGTATTTAGGCTTTAATAAAATCAAAATTCATTACCATCTTATTAATGCCCCTGCCCAGGTAAATCCGCTGCCAAAGGCAGCAAGGCACACTAAATCGCCTTCTTTAATTTTGCCCAACTCCCAGGCTTCGCAAAGTGCAATGGGTACAGAGGCAGCAGTGGTGTTGCCAAATTTTTGAATATTATTAAATACCTGTTCATCCTTTAATCCTAATTTTTGCTGCACAAACTGGGCAATTCGCAGGTTGGCCTGGTGGGGTATAAGCATATCAATATCGGCTGCGGTTAAATTATTTGCAAGCAGTGCTTCCTGCACCACTTCGGGCATTTTAATAATGGCTTTTTTAAAAACAGCAGGCCCGTCCATATTCGGAAAATTCTGTGCATTGTTAACCATATCATTGCTCATAAACATTTGCCCTACTTCTGCATCATCAAAATCTGCTACCGGCTGCTGCACCCAATGATTGGCATGTGTGCCGGGGTTGTACATAGCCAATATCTCGGCGCTTCCGCCATCGCTATGCAAATGGGTGCTTAAAATACCCTGGTTTTGTTTGGTAGTTGGCTGCAACACCACAGCGCCGGCGCCATCGCCAAAAATTACACTTACATTTCTTCCACGGGTATTAAAATCTAAACCAAAAGAATGTTTTTCGCTGCCTACCACTAATATGTTTTTGTACATACCGGTTTTTATAAACTGGTCGGCAACCGATAGTGCATAAACAAAACCGCTGCACTGGTTGCGTATATCCAATGCGCCAATTTCTTTCATCTTCATGGCTCGCTGTAATAAAACACCACAGCCGGGAAAATAATAATCGGGGCTTAGGGTAGCAAAAATGATGAAGTCTATTTTCTCTGCGGTAGTGCCAGCACGTTCAATAGCAATTTTTGCAGCCTCAACACCCATGGTGGTGGTGGTTTCGGCGGTTCGGTTAGCATAGCGGCGTTCTTTTATTCCTGTTCTTTCCTGAATCCACTCATCTGAAGTATCCATGTATTTTTTTAAATCGTTGTTGGTAACAACATTTTCGGGAACATAATATCCAATTCCCGCTATCCTGGCTTTTAACATGCTAAAGTTTTTTTTATAGTGTAGCAATTTACAAAATTGTAAACGATTTGCAACTGTTACAATTGCAACTAAGAATAAAATTCAGCAGTAAAAAATTAAGTATTAATTAAGTTTTATCATGTTCGTTAAACTAAAATCAGTATCCAGCACAGGGTGTACACGGGTTTTGTAATGAAAACTTATACAGTTGCGAAGATCCTGGCTATTGAAAATCATTTTATTTGTAAAATGTTCGGCAAGTGGTAATAAAGAAAGGTTATTATTATTAAAAACCAACTGCGCTATATAAACCCTTGCATTTATTTTGATGTTTAGAAACTGCTTATCATCAATCGTTGACATAAATGCGGTGCCGTTGAGAGAATCTCCGGTAATAGAATTGTATTGTTTTAGAGCATCGAGGTAACCGGTAAAAGATATATTATATTCTGTATCCGATTTTTTACTTAGCAACATAGTGATACTTTCCTGCCTGTTTGAATTTTTTACCTGTATGTAAGCAAGCCAGTTTCCTATCAGTACATCTTCTACATAAATTGAAGGCTTTTCATCAATAGTGTAAGCACTGCTATAAGGGCAGGCGCACAGCGAAACATATAAGATGCCCAATATTAATATGGTTAAGGTTTTTTTCATTCTTTACGGCATTAAAAATAAGCATGTATTTTTTTAATTGCAATAGGTTTGTGGCTTTACTGGTTTTAAAATGCCTGTATATTAATATGCAATACATTTTACAGTAGGTTTACCTGAGTTTTAATAATAAGCTAATCCAGCTACCAGCTTCCATTAACCAGGCAATACCCAAATGAACAATAAACCCACCCCATATACTTTTTGTATTGTAACTGATGATGCCCAGTAATAAGCCTCCCCAAAAACTACTGATGGCTTCGCCAAGAGGTTTACCAAAATGTATGGCACAATAAAAACAGGCAACAGGAATTATACATTGCGGGCCACAAATCTTATATAACGATAAAATTAAAAACCCCCTGAAAAAAAATTCGATACTAATAAAATCAAAACCATAACAAAGTTCATAAATTATAAACTGTATTTTTTTTGAAGAAAGTGATAGTTGTTCTATAAATTTTGAAGTAGGGTACATTTGCAAAAAATCGTTTTGGGTACATGCTAATGCAATAACTGGAACCATTATCAATAACATTAGCAGGTAAGGGGTTATATTTTTTAAAGCAGTTGTACCGTAAAATGGCTGATTGCCTTTGTCTTTTATATACCAGGTTATAAATACAGGTATAAGCACTGCAAATGATCTTACTATTAAGTTGATACAACTGGTCCAAAAAACAAGTTCATCTCCGCTCCATATTTTTGTTAATAAGGGCTGATGAAAAGTGAAATTTACCCGGAAGGAAAAAAAAGCGGGGGCTAAAAAAAGGATTATCCAAAACCAACGGTTTTTGTGCCATGTTATTTCCTTATAAAATAAAAACTGAAGCAAAAATGCAACTGCAAATGTAATAAAGTATAAAAGCCAATATCCCCAAAAGTTTTGCCACCATGAATTTTCTTCTTTGATAATATATATTTCAAACGGGTGCCGGTAATTTAAATAAATACAAATACCCATAAAAGCGATGATGAGCAAAAAATAAAAAAGCTTACAATCTTTTAAATAAAAAAGCTGCAGGTATTTTACAATAGCACCCAATACGGCTAAGCTTTATTTGCTGCGTTTAAACTGTTCCATAACAGGTCTTTTAGTTCCTGCAAATGATAGCCTGTTACGGAGGAGATGAAAATATGCTGAATATTTTTTGGTAATTCTTTTTTTATATCGGCTTTTAATTCATCATCAAGCATATCGCTTTTACTGATAGCGATAACAAAATCCTTGTGCAGCATTTCGGGATTATATTGCTCAAGTTCGTTTTGCAAAATTTCAAATTCTTTTTTATGATCTAGGCTATCGGCAGGAATTAAAAAAAGCAAGATAGAGTTTCGTTCAATATGGCGTAAAAAACGATGCCCCAAACCCTTTCCTTCGGCAGCGCCTTCAATAATTCCCGGAAGGTCGGCAATACAAAAACTTTTTGCATCCCTGTATTCAACCATGCCAAGCTGGGGCGTTAAAGTTGTAAAAGCATAATCGGCAATTTTTGGTTTTGCCGCAGTAATACTGCTTAATAAAGTAGATTTTCCGGCATTGGGAAAACCTACCAAACCAACATCTGCAAGCACTTTCAGTTCCAATACCTTTATACCTTCCGATCCTTGTTCGCCGGGTTGTGCATATTCCGGGGCCTGGTTGGTTGCAGTTTTAAAATTACTGTTACCCAATCCGCCACGGCCACCTTTTACCAGTATTTCTTCCTGCCCGTCTTCCAGTATCTCCAATATTTTTTCTCCGGTTTCATCATCAAGGGCAATAGTACCCAGCGGCACTTCAATGATGATATCTTTTCCAAACCTGCCTGTTGAATTGTTTTTACTTCCGTTTTCGCCGTTTTCGGCCAGTACGTTTTTAAAATAACGCAGGTGCAGCAAAGTCCATAACTGAGCATTACCTTTTAAAATGATGTGTGCACCACGACCTCCATCGCCACCATCGGGGCCACCCATGGCGGTAAGCTTATTACGCATAAAGTGCTTGCTACCAGCGCCACCATGGCCGCTACGACAAAATATCTTTATCTGATCTACAAAATTTGATTTTTCCATTGTTGCCGCAAAGGTCTGTAAATTTTTAGCATGTGTGGAATTTAACTTTTAAAACATCTTACTTTTATGTAGTTAAACATAAATTATACAATGATGATTAAATTAGTTTTAATTCCGGCATTTGTTATACTTAGCTGTGGCTCTACAAAGCAAAACCAATCTGTAACGGTTACAGATTCAGCTACTACAGCAATATCTTCAGTAAAAGATATAAAAGACACATTAAAAAGTACTGTATCAAATATGGTTACTTTGCCAAAATGTATCAAAAACAAAATAGATTCCTTTAAGCTTAAAGAGTTACATGAACGTCCTCAAAAAGTAATTGAATACAGTTACAAAGGCAAAAAAGTTTATTATATAACTATGCCCTGTTGCGATTTTTATAATGAAGTGTACGACGAAAATTGTAATTTTTTGGGAGCGCCGGATGGAGGTTTTACCGGTAAAGGCGATGGTAAACTACCCGACTTTGCAAAATTTGCCAGCAATGAAAAAGTAGTTTGGGAACAATCAAAATAGTTATTTGCTTTTGTTCCATGTTTTATAATTTGAAGAATGTGCCTGCATGTTAGTAGGTATTTCCCGTAATGGTTCACATGGTTTCCAGGTTTTGAACAGCTCTTTTGGTAATTGCTGATATAATTTTGTACCCTCCGTTTTCCAGTTTATCATTTCATCAGTTACATCTTTAATTTTTTTTGCAGGATTGCCAACAATTAAACTTCGGGGTTCAAACACTTCTTCGGCTTTTATAAAACTTAATGCGCCAACTATACATTCCTGGCCCAATACAACATTATCCATTATTACTGCGTTCATGCCTACCAGGCAGTTTTTACCAATGGTAGCACCATGTATGATTGCACCATGGCCAATATGAGCGCCTGTTTTTAAAATAACCGTTACTCCTGGAAACATGTGAATGGTACAATTCTCCTGTACATTACACCCATCTTCAATAATTATTTGCCCCCAATCGCCACGAAGTGCTGCACCTGGGCCAATGTAACAATCGTTTCCTATAATAACATTGCCGGTTACAACAGCCTGTGGATGGATAAAAGACGATTGCTTTATTACCGGCTTGCATCCCTGAAATTCGTAAGTCATATATAATAAAGATTAGAGAATAAAGTTAAGCAGGCTCAATTTATAAATCAACCTTTACCAATTAAACAACTATTGGCTCACATAGCAGGCAAGCCGTATGGCAAGAACTCTTTTTCCGTATTACATAAATCGTTTTCCCGATTTTGAAAATACCGTTTTGTATATGACAATAGCTTTGTGTAATAAAAAAGTAAAATAATATGGAGAAAAATTTTGTTGCTGTAAATTATATAAACTGTAATGTTGAATACAAAGAACGTTTTGAAGAACTGTTTGCAAGCAGGGCACATGCTATTGATACCATGCCCGGCTTTGTAGATATGCAGGTTTTACGTCCGGTGAAAGATGGAGACGCTTACCTTATTGTAAGCTTTTGGGAAAACGAGAATGCTTTTAAAACCTGGACCAGTTCTCCGGCATTTATTGAAGGGCACAAACGTGGTTTTGCTGATTTGGCAAAGGCAAAAGCCGAAGGAAAGCAAGTGCCACTGACGAGTGATTTTAAAACTTACAAGGTTATATCCAACTAAACATAAGTAATATGATGACAGCCGAAAACAATAAAAAACCTTCAGCATTATTAATGTGGATAAAGCGGATTGGCTTTTGGGGGTTCCTTTTCTTTTTAGTAAAAGGGTTGGTATGGCTGGCTGTTACTTACTGGGTATTAAAATAATTTCAGGATTACAACAGGGTTTTGTTTGTACGAAAACAGGTTCCTTTAAAAAGGGCTACTACATGCCCGTGTTGGTTTTTTACGCTGATGTGATACAGCCCTGTTGATTTTCCATTATGTAATTCATTGGCCTCTGCCTCTAATACATCGCCTACATGTACAGGCTTTGTAAAGTTGATGGAAGTATCCAATGCTACCGATAACACGTTGCGGTTGTTGCAGGCAAAGGCAAAAGCACTGTCGGATAATGCAAATGCAATACCGCCATGCACAATACCAAACCCATTTATCATTTCTTTACGTACCGTCATCTTTATTTTACTATATCCGTCTTTTATTTCTACAACCTCAATGCCTAACCATTGGCTAAAGAGGTCGTTTTGCATCATGTGTGCTACTACTTGCTGCGATGTGGGCATAGCTTTAATTTAAGGTTCTATTAAATTTGTTTTTTGCTGAATTGATTTTATTGCAGCAAAAAGTTTGTCTATATCCTTTTGCTCATTAAAAGCATTGATGGAATATCGCAGGTACACTTTATCATTATGCCGCATTACAGGTATTTCAATAGCGTACTCATTAAATAAAACTGCTTTTAATTTTTCGGGTTCGGTTGTTTTTATTTCGGTACTGTATAACTGGGCAATAAAATCATCTGTAACAGGCGCCAATGGTTTGGCATTTAACAGTTCACAAATTGCAACAGCATTTTGTTGTGTAAGTTTTCTGCATTCTGCTGCCACGGTATCCCAATTATTTTGTTTCATGAAATTTATGGCATCGGGTATGGTTAAAAAGGCCGAAAAATCTCTGGTCCCCTGCATTTGATGATAATCTAAAAATTTTGATGATGATGGGAACATAGCATTATAACCCCAGCTAACAACTAAAGGATCGAACAAATGCTGAAGCTCTTTTTTTACATACAAAAACGAACTTCCTTTTGGTGTTAGCATCCATTTATGGCAAGCTCCGGTATAAATATCGGCTTGCATGGTTTGCAGGTTTACAGTAACCTGTCCTGGTCCATGAGCGCCATCAACAAAAGTCATCAACCCTTTTTCTTTTGCAATGGCGCAAATTTCTTCAATGGGTAAACGAAGACCAGTAGTGCTTGTTAGATGACTTATGAAAACGAGTTTAGTTTTAGCTGTTAGGCCACTGAAAAATTGTTTTATAAAATCTTCTTTACTTTCTATTGGAAAAATTATTTTTTGTTTTTTATAAACGGCGCCGGTTTTGGTACAATAAAATTCCCATGTTTTATCACATGCTCCATATTCAATATTAGTAGTGAGTATTTCATCGCCGGGCCGTAATGCCAGACTTTTTGCAATAATATTTACTGCATAAGATGGGTTGGTAACATACACCAAATCATCCTGGTGGCAATTAACATAATTGCCCAACGCAATCCTGGACTTTTCTAAATATTTAGGCCCGGTATTTACAATAAACTCTACAGGCTCCTGCTCCAACTCAAGTTGGTATTGCTGGTAGCGCTCAAATACAGGTTTGGGACAAGCGCCAAATGAGCCAAAATTTAGAAAGCAAATATCTTTTCTTAATAAAAATTGTGATGATAAATCCTGCATAGAAATATTTTGTTTTGTTTACTTGCCTTTAAATACCGGTTTTCTTTTTTCTAAAAAAGCGTTAATACCTTCGGCATAATCTTCTGTGCTTGCTGCCTTTTGCTGGTAATGGTCTTCAAAAGAAAGTTGTTGCTCCCAATGATTAAAAAATGATTGGTTTAATGCATGTTTTGTATAAGCAAGTCCTTTCGTTGGCATTTGCGAAAGAGTCTCAGCAATTTTTTTACTTTCTTCATCAAAAACATTATCGGCAAAAACTTTGTAAATCATACCTATTATTTCGGCTTCTGTTGCCGATACTTTATCGCCTGTTAACATTAATGCGCTTGCCTTTTGCCAGCCTACCAGCCTGGGCAGCGTAAAAGTGCCTCCACTATCGGGTATCAATCCTATTTTACTAAAAGCCTGAATGAAAGAAGCGGATTCAGCAGCTACCACCACATCGCAGCAAAGGGCTATGTTTGCGCCTGCGCCGGCAGCCACACCATTAATTGCAGCCACAATAGGTTTTTCTATTTTTCTTATCCTTTCTACAATCGGGTTATAATGTTCCGAAAGGATTTGTTGTATTTCTATTTTTTCTTCTCCAACCAATTCACTAATATCTTGCCCGGCACAAAATGCTTTGCCGGCGCCGGTAATATAAATGGCCCGCACTTCTGATGAAGCAGCGGCTTCATCAAGCTTTACCTGCAATAGTAAAGCCATAGTACGATTAAAGGAATTAAATTTATCAGGCCGGTTTAAAGTAATGTAAGCAACCGAATTTTTTATTTCAAATAATACAGCAGACATGATTTTGGATTGTTTAAAAAATTAAAACTCAAAACTCTTTACTTCTTTGTGATGAAGTAAATAATTATTTACAATATCATAGTTTCTATCAGGAGAGCTTATCCGATAAAAGTAAACAGCATCTTTATTGTCTTTTACAATTTTCATACATCTGTAAGTCATACTGTTTGTTGTAAAAAAAATTTCCATTTCTCTTTTAAAAATATCACCTGTTGATTCTGTTCGTATTTTATAGTCTTTTACTTTATGAAAACGATTTATAAATCGCTGTACAGGCTCCAGTACAAACAATGCTATTACAACCATGGCCGATACTACAATTGCTAATGGATAATTATGATAACCAATAGCCATGCCCAAGGCTGCTGTTACCCAAATAATAGCTGCCGTTGTTAAACCATTTACAGTAATACCTTCTTTAAAAATTACTCCTGCACCAATAAAACCTATGCCAGTTACTATATTGCTGGCAATACGGTCTCCACTGGTATTATCTGCTTCCTTTGATAAAATTGTATATAAACATGAGCCCACACAAATCAAAATCATGGTTCTAAAACCAGCTGGTTTGCTTCTAAATTCCCGTTCTAAACCTATAACGGATCCAATAATGAATGCAAAGGAAACCTGTGCGGCTTCTTCAAAATAAATGCTTAAATCCATAATGTTAAATGTACAGAATTGTATTGTAAAATTAATGACACTTAAAATAATCAAATGGTTCTTTACACTCGTTGCATTGATATAACGCTTTGCAGGCTGTGCTGCCAAATTCGCTCAAAAGTTTTGTATTGGTGGAATTACATAATGGGCATTCCACACCATCAATTGGTATTTCAAATTTTTTGTTTGGAGCAGCAATGCCATATTTTTTTAATTTCTTTTTTCCTTCTTCGCTCATCCAGTCTGTGGTCCAGGCAGGGGAAAGCACTGTTGTGATTTTTATTTTTGAATACCCGTTTTCAAGCAATATTAGTTTAATATTCATTGCAATCATATCCATTGCCGGGCAGCCAGAGTAGGTAGGCGTAATGATAACTTCTACTTCATCAGCATGTAATTGTATGTCTCGTACAATTCCTAAATCAATAACAGTTAAAACCGGAATTTCGGGATCGGCTACCTGTTCTAAAATTTTCCAGATTTTTTGAGTTAATGTGGTAGATGCGGTTACCATTGAGCGCCTGGATAAGTTCTTTGTAAATATTGTAAATCGGTAAGTATATAACCAAGCTGTTCGGTATGAACGCCAGTTTTACCGCCTGTTTGCATAAAAGTTTTTTGTGGAATAGGTAATGTGGCTTCTTCAAAAACAATAGAAATTTTTTTCAACCATTCATCCTGTAAAACGGCTACATCTATCCCCGATTCTCTTTCATAATCAGCAGCTATAAATAGCTCGCCACTATAACTCCATAATGCATCAATAGCATTTAACATGCGCTGATGGCTTTCAGTTGTACCATCACCCAAACGTATAACCCATTCGCTGCTCCAGCGAACATGATAAGTAACTTCTTTTAATGCTTTGTTGGCAATGGAAGCTAATTGTTCATCTTTGTGATTTAGTAATTCTCCATAAAGCTGGTATTGATACACACTAAAAAAAAACTGTCGCATGATCGTTTGGCCCCAATCTCCATTTGGTTGTTCAACTAATAAACAATTTTTAAATTCACGCTCGGTTCTTAAATATGCCAGCGAATCTTCTGTAGCATTATTGCCAATGAGAGATGCAGCATATTGATAAAAATTTCTTGATTGGCCTATTAGGTCTAATGAAATATTGGTAATGGCAATATCTTGTTCCAATATTGGTCCATGGCCACACCATGCTGCATTTTGCTGGCCGAGGATGAGGGAGTTGTCGGCGAGGTGGAGGGTGTAGTTGATTAGTTGATTAGTAGTTTGGTTGATTGGTTGAGTAGTTGATTGGTTTGTCATTGATAGTTATTTCAGTTTGTTTCTAAAGAAAGTTTTATATCCATTTAGTATCCGGCCAACTTCATCATTCATTACTTTAAAGTAATCTAATTGCGTTTGTGAGTTATAGTTACAATCAAAAGCGTCAATTAAATGATTAAGCGTTTCGGTTAATAATCCCCTGGCCTTGATACAATAGTGTAATTGATCTTTATAAGTAAATCGTTCGTAACCTTCAGCAATATTTGCATTTATGGAACGGGAAGAACGGATGATCTGGTTTGTTAGCTTATAATTTTCTTCTGCCGGAAAAACAGATACCAAATCCTTTACTTCATTTTTAAGAACCCTCGCTTTTTTCCATACTTCCCAATGCGTAAAGCTTTGATTATTCTGCTCCATAAAACACATTTATATATTATTACAGCAGTCAACTAATTACAAATCAACTATCCAACCAATTACATATGTCCTACTTCATCTGGTAGTTCATAAAAGGTTGGATGCCGGTAAACTTTATCAACAGCAGGCTCATACAATTCTCCTGCTTCATCTGGGTTTGATGCGGCGATGTGTTTACTTTCTACAACCCAAATGCTTATACCTTCCTGTCTTCTTGTATAAACATCCCTTGCATTTTCAATAGCCATTGTTGCATCGGCTGCATGAAGGCTTCCCACATGTTTATGATCTAATCCTTGCTTACTGCGAATGAACACTTCCCAAAGGGGCCAGCTGTTTGCACTAACATTACTTGCAGATTGGTTACTGCTGCCGCTATTATCTTCAGGTATATCGCCGTAGTAGAATTTTTTAATTGTACAATTCATAGTTGTATATTTTTTTTGCAGCATTAATAAAATTCTCTCTTATATTTTTAGTGATTGGGTTGGTATCAAGATTGAATTTAAACATTCTTTCAGGATGCCATTGAACACCAATAAAAAAGGCTTTAGCTGATTTATCTGCCCATTCTATTCCTTCTATAGTGCCATCATCTGCCCTACAGCTAATCATCAAGCCATCGCCTAATTTATCAATAGCCTGGTGGTGTGCACTGTTAACAAGGGATTTTTTTTCACCAACAATTGTATATAATAAACTGTTTTCTTCAATATTTATTCCATGTATTTTATCATCTGTTTCCGGTTTGTGTATTTTATTCAGCGATTCTCCTAAATCTTGAACCAGGGTTCCATTTAATGAACAATTCACTAATTGTAAACCCCTGCATATTGCCAATACAGGTATGTTTTGTTTAAAAAAAGCCTGCTGTAAAATTTCTATTTCAAATTCATCTCTTTCTTTTTGGAAGCCTTTAACAGGCGCATTGCAATAGTTTAAGGAACAACTATTATAGTATTGTGGATGTATATCTATGCCTCCCGATAAAATTAAACCGCTGCATTCTTCAATCCTTTTTGAATTTGATTCTGATACTTTGAAAGAAATTATTTCATCCTGGCCCGGCAAATTCAACCATTTAATATAATTATTATGCTTTGTTTCATCATGAAGGCTCGGGCTAATGGTGTAAGTTAAACCAATTTTCATTTTAGTAAAAGTTAAACATTATTATTTGAAGTGGTAAATTATAAATTCCAGGTCTATATAATTAAGCTGCATCTCTTTTTTTCTCTTTCTTAACTTTGTATACCATTGCGGCTTCCCTTACCCAGGCGCCTTCATCATGTGCTTTATTACGTGCTGCAAGCCTTTGCTTATTACAGGGGCCGTTTCCTTTTACTACATTCCAAAATTCATCCCAATTTATTTCACCAAAATCGTAATGCTGTCGTTCTTCATTCCATTTTAAATGAGTGTCCGGTAATGTCATACCCAATACTTTTACCTGCATAGCTGCCATATCTACAAATTGCTGGCGAAGTTCATCATTAGTTTTTCTTTTAATCTTCCATTTTATACTTTGGTCGCTGTTTGTACTTTCGCTGTCTTTTGGCCCAAACATCATCAGGCTAGGCCACCACCAACGGTTAATAGCATCCTGGCACATGGCTTTTTGTTCTGGGGTTCCTTTTGATAAAACCAATAACGATTCAAAACCCTGACGTTGGTGAAAACTTTCTTCTTTACATATTCTAACCATGGCCCTGGCATAAGGCCCGTACGATGTACGGCAAAGCATCACTTGGTTTAATATGGCTGCACCATCTACCAGCCATCCTATGGCTCCCATATCGGCCCAGGTTAAACTTGGGTAATTAAAGATGGAAGAATATTTTGCTTTACCACTCAGCAGGTCTTCAATCATTTCTTCACGGCTGCTTCCTAAAGTTTCGGCAGCAGCGTATAAGTATAACCCATGCCCGGCTTCATCCTGTACTTTGGCAATTAAAATGGCTTTTCGTTTTAAAGAAGGTGCTCTGCTTATCCAATTGCCTTCGGGCAGCATACCTACCACTTCGCTATGAGCATGTTGACTTATTTGCCGGGTATTTGTTTTCCGGTATGCCTCCGGCATCCAGTCCTTTGGTTCAATTTTTATTTCATTATCAATTTTATCCTGAAATATCTTTTCAAAATCCTGTAATTGCATGATAAGAATTTAGATAGTAAAGGTACTAAAAATACTAACAGTTGTTAGTACATAAGATAAAGTTGATGAGCTGGTAGATTGGGGATTATATCCAGTTATTCTTATGGGCCAGGGTTATAATTTGCGCTTTGCTGCTTACATGCAACTTTTGGTAAATATTGGCAATATGCTTTCGTATAGTTAATACACTTATATCAAGTATGGAAGCAATACGCTTGGCATCGTATCCGGAAATGGTATGTTGCAATATTTCTTTTTCCCGTTGTGTTAACAACTCACTGATAGCATCGGTAGCTGTTTGATGTGATGTACGTTGTAGCTCTGCATTACTTAACAATGATAATGCTTTACGGGCAATTGCAGGACTCATGGGTGCACCACCGTTTTCAATCACATTAGAAATGGCATTGTGCAGGGTAATAGCGCTTTCATCTTTTAGTAAATAACCGTTTGCTCCGGCTTTTATGGCTTCAAAAATTTTATCATCATCATCAAAAACGGTAAGCACTATAAAAAATATATCGGGATATAATGCCCGTGCAATACTGATGGTTTGCACGCCATCCATTTCGGGCATTTCAAGATCCATAAAAATCACCTTTGGTATTTTTTCATGGGGTAGGCCTTTTAATTGTTCAAGGCAATCGTGCCCGTCAATGGCAGTGAAACAATAATCCAGGTCTTCAAATTGTTTTATTTTATCTGCAATACTGTGCCGGTTTACCGACTTATCATCAACCAGCCCTATTTTTATTGGTTTATTCATTTGTGTTATTTATGGATGTAAAATGAAACTTTTGGTATATTTTGGCAATACTTAATTTGTAGTATTGCTTTCAAGGTTTACTTTGGTGCCTTTATTTTTATTGGCTTGAATACTAATCTTCATCCCAATATCATTTGCCCTTGTTTTCATGTTTTTCATTCCGTTCCCAATGCCGGTATTTTTTTCATCAATTCCAATGCCATCATCTGTTACACTAAGCATGAGGGTTTCATGACTAATGATTTCAATATAAATATTTTCTGCCCGGCTGTATTTAAGGGAATTATGGATAGCTTCCTGTATGATCCTAAAAATGTTCAAAGCATGTTGCGAATTGATGCGCCGGTTGTTGGTTATCTCTTCTTTAATATGAAACTGGATAAAATTATATGAAGGCTGTAGCTTGCCGGTATAGCTTTTAATCCTGTCGCCAATACCGGTAATGGTGATGTTTTCTTTATTAAGTACCCAAATGGTGTCCCTTAAAGAATTGATGATTTCCCTTGAATGTTGCTCCAGGTTTTGCAAAGGGATATTGCTTTCCGTTGTTCCTTTGCTGCTGAGCTTCTCCACATCGGCCCTTATTGCCGAAGCATAAGCGCCAATATTGTCATGTAGGTCGGCGGCTATGCGTTTGCGTTCCTGTTCCTCTGCATCTATGATGGATTGTGCCGATAACCTTTTTTCTTCCTGGAGAGCATATTCCATTTTAAGTTTTTGCTTGCGCCGGTAATTATTAAACAAAACCCAAAACAACAGCAGGGCAAAACCGGCCAATATTATTGAACCATAAATGAGGTAATTTTTTTTGGTGAGATCTAGTTGCTGCTTAATGATGGTGCCTTCTTTTTTTTGCAGTTCATATTTTGCCTGCAGGCTGGCTAGTGTATTTGCCGAGTTAGCTTCATAAAAAGCATCTTTTTCTGCAATTATTTTTTCAAGGGTGGAAGCATAATTTTTTTCATCGCCTTTCATTTTATAACATCTTGCCAACACGTTGTAATAAGAAATTTTCAACACATCTGCTTCGCTGCCTTTTGAGTTATTGTTGTTTTTATTTAATGAATCGCTTAAAGCCATTGCTGATGTAAGTTCCTGGATGGCTTTATCCAATTTGCCCCATTTAAAGTGAATGACAGCCAGGGCCAGCATTTCATTAGACATAAGTAATTTGCCCTGGGTTTGCTCCCTAATGGTGTTACATTCCAACATTGTCTTTTCGGCTTCAGCATAATTTTTTGCAGAAGAATAAATATTTGCTTTTACCCTCAGGGCATTGGCTAAGTAAAAAAGGTTGCCGGTTTTTTCACAAAGCGGAATGGCTTTATTAATAAAGTAACTGGCAGAATCCGGCTTATCCACCCAGCGATACGTTTCGGCCAGGTTGATATACAATACAGCAGAAGGATTGTAAAATTCAGGGCTGTTTTTGCAATACGACAATCCTTTAAAATACCAATTAAACGCTTCGGGCACATGGTTGAGGTTGTAATTGATTACACCAAGTGTGCCCATGTTTTTTGCCAGTACTTCAGGGTCATTATATTGTTCTGCCTGTTGAATAATTTTATACAGCAGGGAAGTGGCGTCTTCATAATTACTGTTATTGCCATAGCAATCTACCTGCAAAGCGGCCAGGCTAAAATAAATATTCCTCTCGGCCTGGTTTTTAACATTGAATAACGGAAGTGTTTTATTTATCGTCAATTCGGCACTGTCTGTTTTATCAAGGCGTAGGTAAGCATTTATTAAAAGGATGGCGGCATTGCCTTTATCTGTTTTGTCTGAAGTTAGACTGGTTGCTATTACTGCATATTTATATAAAGTATCCTTGGGCAGGCTTTGGTGAAATTGACCCAGGGCAAATAAATTTTTTAGCCTTTCGGCAGTACCTGTTGATGATGAATAAGTTTGTTTTAAACTGTCTATAACTTTTGTTTGGGCATACGTAGTATGAGATGCCAAACACAATAAAACAATCAGCCTTTTGACTAACCCTTTTTTCATATCAATAGAATGAAGAAATAAAAGTAGGGATTTATCAAATTGCCCGGTAACTAAAAATACCGGCTACTACAAATTGAGTATTTGTCTCTTTTCAAAAAAAATAAAATTTTACATCGTCGCCAATATCCACAATAGCATTACTACACATTATTTAAATTATTAAGCACATTGCGATGAAAAAAAATTTATTAATCATATTAATTGCGGTAGCAACAGGCCTGGGGGTGCAGGCACAGGGTGTTTCCCGTTTGTATGGCCTGGCGGCGGGATATCCTCAAAGCGATAATTCCTCAAATGGGTATTTATTTAATACTGATAGCAGTGGGCAAAATTTCCAGTTACAATATTCCTTTCCTGTAGCCGTATCGGGCGCCAATCCTCAAAATGTAGAGATGGTACCCTACAACAGTAAACTATATGGCACAACTGCTACAGGCGGCACAGGCAACTCGGGTACATTATTTGAATACAACCCGTCCACAAATATCTATACCAAAAAATTTGATTTTGGTTCTAACTCCACGTTGTATGGATGCAACCCCAGGGCAGGCCTTTTATTGTATAATTCGAAATTTTATGGGGTTACGTCAAGCTGTGGCACCAGTGGTAATGGAACCATTTTTGAATGGGATCCTGCCAGCAATGTAGTTACTAAAAAATATGATATGGCATTGGCCACTGGCAACAATATGCAAACTGCATTACGATTAATGAACGGTAAAATGTATGGTGCCACAGTAAGTGGTGGGTCAAGTGGCTTTGGGGCGGTGTTTGAGTGGGACCCAGCTACCAATGTACTTACCGACTTATTTGATTTAACAGGGCCAGGCGCCGGTAATGGCTGGAATTTTTATGGCAATGTTACGCCGTACAATAATAAAATTTATTGTGCAAGTTGGCAGGGTGCTGCTAATGGCGGAGGGGCATTGTATGTAATTGATCCCTCATTGCCCAATGGCTCTAATACCACGGTGATAAAAAATTTTGATGTCGCAAGCGGCACCAATTGTAATACCAGTGAAATGATGTTGTACAACAATAAACTGTATGGTACTTTATATTACAATGGCCCACTATCTTATGGAACATTATTTGAGATTGATCCAGCCAGCAATACATTTACCAAATTGGTTGATTTTAATTATACCACAATGGGAGGAAACCCTATTGGCAAATTAGTTGCAAACGGCAGCAAGTTTTTAGGCATGTGCTATTCAGGAGGTGTTAATGGCACCGGAACTATTTATGAATGGGACCCTGCCAGCCCCAACACGGTAGTAAAAAAATATGATTTTGGAGTTAATAATACTGATAACCCTATCAAACCCGGCAGCACATTAATATCTTTTGGCTCAAAATTTTATGCAACAACTTACAATGGCGGCTTTAACGACCAAGGCACTTTATTTGAATACAATAATGCCACTGCAACCGTTACAAAAAAGCTCAACTTTAATACAGCAGAAAATGGCCGCATACCTTATGGAAGGCCCACTTTGCTGAATGGAAAAATGTATGGCACCTGTTATACTGCTCCGCAGCCCGATGCCGGTTGTATATGGGAATACGACCCTTCAACCACTGTATATTCCCGGAAATTTAATTTTGATATGGCAACCGGTTCGGGCAGTGGCAACAGGCCCAATTCGGCTCCTGTTGCTTATAATGGAAAATTATATGGCACCCTTCCCAACGGAGGCACCAGTGGGTATGGAGTGTTTTATGAATACGATCCGGTTGGTAATATTTATACAAAAAGCGATATGCAGCCCATTGGCGGCGCTTATCCTATTGGAGAACCCACATTTTATAGTGGTAAATTTTATGGCATGACGAATGCAAATGGCGCCGGTAATTATGGTATCATTTATAGCTATGACCCTGCTACTACCACATTGGTAAAATTATTAGACGTACAAAGTTCGGGTAGCATTATACCAGGAGGCGGCTTTACGGTTTACAATAATAAACTGTATGGCACTACCACCTATGGTGGAACGGGCAATCTTGGAGGTATCATTATGTATGACCCTGTTGCCAATACAGCAAGTACTGTGTATAGTTTCCCAACCGGAGGTGCAACGGGTTTCAATGTTCAAAACCAGATGACTGTTTATAATAACAAACTATATGGCAATACAATTAATGGGGGCAGTTTTAGCCAAGGTGTAATTTTTGAGTTTGACCCGGCTACCAATAACTATACCTCCGTCCATAATTATTCCACAGTTTCGGGACAAGGAGGATATAATCCATCAGGTTTATTAACTGTGAGTGGCAACAAAATGTACACAATAACCCACTATTTCAACGATGTGATAATTGCCCAGTTTGACCCAGCTACCAATACATTAACACAGCGTTCCATCTATACGCCTGCAAACAGTTACAATGTTCCGGGGTATCATAACGCACTAACGGTGTTCCCGGCATTTATTGCCAATGGAATTCCTAATAGTTGCGAAACCTATCCTACAGTAGTTATTAATGGTGCCAATAATAATATCTGGGTGCCAATTTTAAATAATGATGGTGATGTGGTAGCCGAAATAAAAGCCAATGGTAACAATCTTGGCAATGTAAATGCATCTGCTTACATTAATAGTGGTGCGGTTAGAGAAGACGGAAGGCATCAATTATACCTCGACAGAAATATTACCATCAATGTACAAAATCCGCCGGCTGGAAATGTAGATTTAAGGTTGTATATAAAAACAAGCGAATATTTGGCATTAAAGAATGCTGTTAATTCAATGAGCCAGCCATCGGGCATTACTAGTATTAATGATATTGCCATATTTAAAAATCAGCAGGTTTGTCCTTCAGAAATTACTGAAAATGCATACCGGTTAACTACAACCAACGAAAATTATGAGTATGGATATATTTTAAAAACAAGTGTAAGCTCATTCTCCACTTTTAGTTTTGCTAAGAACACTTTTTCTGTATTACCAGTAAATCTTTTAAGTTTTAATGCAATAAAGCAAAACAACAGTGTAAAATTAAACTGGGTAACCGAAAACGAAATAAACTTTAGTAATTATGAAATTGAAAAAAGCACAGACGGTATTAAATTCGATAAGATAGCCATTGTAGCTGCCATTGGAAACGTTTTGCAAAACAACTATTACAAGGTTGATGATAATCCAAATATGGGGTTAAATTATTATCGTTTGAAAATGATTTCAAAAAATGGAGACTATACTTACAGTAAAATAATTATGATTGATTTCAGTAAAAAAACTATCATCACCATACAGCCTAATCCGGCAAATGATTACATCGTTATTACCGGTGCCGATGAGTTTAAGTATATACAAATATTTGATGCTTCCGGTAAAGTTGTAAAACAGTTTGATAAAAAACCGGATATGCGCTACAGTTTAAAGGGGTTAAACAAAGGAGTTTATTTTATAAGGCTCACTGCAAACAACAATGTTGTAACCAGTAAAATAATCATTGAATAATTTGCAGGTTTATGAAAGATACACTGATAATAATAATATTGTTGGCAGTAATAATATTTTTTAGTTAGCCAGCAATTAAAATTATGGAGATTTTAAATTTTAATGCCTGTTTAAAAACAATAGGCATTTTTAATGCATTATTTCTATTATAATAAAGCACATATTGAATTATATTTTTTTAATAAGCAATATGAGGCCACTGTTAATTGTAAGCAATAAAATGTATCAATATAAATAAACTGTAATAATGTGTTGTTTTTAAATCTTATTTTACTATATTTAAATTTCAATCTTTTTTCCTATTGCAAAGCTTTTCAGTACCCGTTGCTTTTACAGGGAAAGTAAATGATGTTTTTCCCTGTAGCCATTTTTAGAGGCATTTTCTTATATCCTCCCATTTAAAAGCCAAATTTTTTACAAAAAATAAGTAATTCACCTAATACTTTAAAACCAAAACAACATGAGTACAACAATTGAACGGTATGTCATCAGGCATACATCAGGTACTAAAGCCAACCAGGTTGAAGAATTCGATTTTAATAAACCCGAACTCACCATTGGCCGTACAACAGGAAGCGACATTCAGTATGATCCCGACCAGGAAATAATAGTTAGCCGGGAACATGGAAAAATTGTAAAACTGAGCGATGACCCTCCAAAATTTGAAATAAGAGACAACAACAGCCGCAATGGTATTTTTGTAAATAAAAACCGGGTAAAAGGCGCCGTAGCCTTAGAAGTGGGCGATGAAGTACAATTAGGGATGAATGGCCCTGTGTTTACTTTTGATATAAACCCCCGCCCCCAGGATATGATGGCAGCCACACGAATGGTGGAAATACCTACATCCATAAAAGCAACAACAATTTCTGAACTGGAACCAGTGCCGGCAGCCGAAATAGCAAAAGTAGGTTTAGGAAAACAAACGGTTGAGCGTATGCTGGTTGCTGAAAGGAAAAAATCTTCGAGCAAAATGGCCGTAGTACTAGTTGGTGTTTTAGTAGCGCTTGGGGCTTTAGCTTATGCTTTTAAAGATAAACTCTTTGGTAAAAACATAACCACCATCGTTAATGTACAAGACTCAACCACTAAAGACAAAATGACACCAGAACAAATTTCTAAAGAAAATGAAGAACGTGTGGTACAGATAGAATTTGGCTGGCAATTATTTGACGCTAATACCAGCGATGAATTATGGCAATTATATGTACCGGTAAAAGGCGAAGATGGTAAAACAAACTACCTGGCTGCCTATATTGAAAACCGTGATGGAATTGAACCTTATTTGGATATCAAAAGAAACGTACAAGTGGGAGTGCAAATAGGAATTGCCGGCGCAAGCGGATCTGGTTTTGTGGTTTCAGAAGACGGATTTATTCTTACCAACCGGCATGTAGGTGCTAGTTGGAATACGAGGTATAATTTTCCTCAATATGCATTTCCGGGTGTATTAATCCGTGACAATAAAATTGTGCCGGGTGTATCTATTATGCCACAGCAAGTTGCCGATTATGTTCCTGCCAATGCCACTATGATTGGAGGTCGTAGGGCTGGACAGGGCGCTATTAAAGGGAGAAATACTTATATGAATGTGGTATTTGCAAACACAGTACTACGTAGGCCAGCCGTTTCCGTTACACCAAGCGATGAACATGATGTGGCTATGCTTAAAATTGATATTCCCGAATCATTATCTAAAGTAACAATGAAGGATAGTTATGATGAAATAAAACCTGGCCAGGTGGTTACTGTAATGGGTTATCCAGGTGTAGCGCCTGAAGAGTTTGTGGTACGTAAATCAAACGATCCTTTTAACCCCCAAACACAGTTTACTACAATGCCTACACCCACGGTAACCACTGGTAATATAGGAAGGATCATTCCTGCGTCTTCCGATAAAAAACTTACCTACAGCGGTTTTGGAGATTCATACCAGTTAACAATTAACGCTACAGGCGCTGGCAATAGTGGCGGCCCCATGTTTGATGAAAAAGGAAATGTTGTGGGTATTTATTATGCAGGCGCCTCTGGCGGTGGTGCAAACATATCGTTTGCAGTACCCATTAAATACGGATTGGAATTGATGGGAATAAGGAAAATGGCAAAATAATAAAAAGCAATAGCAGTATTTTTTACTGCCAAAATGGATCTATTAAATGGGATATGCTAATGAGGAGATTACGGAAGTTGCCGGATACCGCCTGACCAAAAAAATTGGGTCAGGCGGTATGGGCAACGTATATAAAGCTTTTAACCCTACACTAAACAGAACGGCAGCAGTAAAAATATTGCACGAAGAATCTTTTGCTGAAAGATTTAAGAATGAAGCCTATATCCAGTCTTCCATTAATCATCCTAACATTGCTATGTTGTACGAGTATGCTAAATGCAACAAAAAGCTATGTATAGTGATGGAATATGTAGAAGGAGAAACCCTTAGTGATATACTGCACCGCAAAGGAAAATTATCTAACCAGGAAACTGAAAATATACTTCGCCAAATTATTGACGCACTCACTTACCTGCATAAAAAAGAAATCATACACCGTGATATTAAACCTCAAAATTTTAAATTAACTGCAGATGGAATAGTAAAAATGCTTGACTTTGGTATTGCCAAACATAAATATTCGCCTAAGCTAACGCAACTTGGCTTTGTAGTTGGAACGATGGAATACCTGGCTCCCGAACAGTTTGAACAAAAAGAAGAATTAAAATCTGATATCTGGAGCTTATCAGTTATGTTGTACGAATTGCTTACCGGTTTTATGCCTTTTGAAACAGCAAACCCTGTAGTAATGAGAGCTAAAATAGTTAAAGGAAGTTTTACCAACCCAAAAATACTGGTACCAGTAATTTCAGATAAGATGGCAACCATTATCGACAGGGGCTTAAAGGTTAACCCGGCAAGCAGGATTTCTGCATCTGAGATTGGAAGAATACTCAATAATAATACCTTAAACAACGGCGAAACAAAAATAAACAGGATTCCTTTTAATTTCCAATCAAAAAAAAATATGCTGATTGTTGCATCTATTTTTGTTGCCTTACTGCTTATTATATTTTTGGTAAACAGGCAACCGGTAGCTCCTGCAGTAGAGGAACAAAAACAGGATATTACAACATCAGGTATTGAACAGGAAAAAGTAATTATAAATGTGCCAGGCATAAATAATGCAGTGCTTATAACCAGCGATAATGAAAAGCTGCCGCTACCTTATACCATAAAAGGAAAAGAAGGCGATAAATTTAATTTTACTTTACGGGCAGATGGGTATGTTGACAAAAAAATAGAATTGGAAATATCTCCAAGACGAAATTCTTATGAGTACAATCTTGATAAAATAAAAAACTAAAAAAATGTTCTGGTGGAAAAAAAAGAAAAAAGCAACTTTACAGCAACCTGCAAATAATCTTTCGCAAACGGTTGATAATTGCACTTTAAAAGTAGTGGTTAAAACAGACATGGGCAATGTGAGAAAAAATAATGAAGACGCCGGCACCTATGTAAAAATTGCCGATGAAAACATTGCTAATGAAAAAGGAAGTATGTTACTGGTAGCTGATGGAATGGGAGGACACAATGCCGGTGAAGTAGCCAGTAAAATAGCGATGGAAACCGTAAGCGAAGAATATTTTAAAAAGGGAAGCAATGCTGAAAAGGAAAAGGCGTTAGCAAACGCTTTTGTTGCAGCCAATAAAAAAATATTCAACATGTCGCAAGCCGACGAAAGTTACAAGGGTATGGGCACCACTTGTACAGTATTGATAATAACCGGGCAGCAAGTTTATTTTGCTCATGCCGGCGACACCCGGGCATATATTTTAAAAGACAATAAGATAACACAGATAACCGAAGATCATACCTATGTACAACAACTGGTAAATAATGGAGATATTACAGCGGCTGAAGCTGATGTGCATCCTCAAAGAAATGTACTTATAAATGCAATGGGTACAAAACCCACATTACGGGTAGATACCGGCAAAATGAAATTAACTTTTAATGAAAATGATAAGTTGTTACTTTGCTCTGATGGGTTACATGATTATTTAAGCGATGCTGAGCTAGCCGATGCCATGCAGAAAGATGATTTACAGGAAATAGCCAATTATCTTGTAGCAGAAGCAAAACGCAGAGGCGGCAAAGATAATATTACAGTAGCGCTGGCACAAAAAATAATGAAGGCAACACAAAACGAAACAAAACTAACCAGGGATATTGACTTACCTGATTTTAAAAATGAGGAGTCATCATTAAAATTAACCAGGGACGTAGATATGCCAACAGATATTTAATTAAAAGGATTATGATAGGACAAAAGATATTTAACTATGAAATTACCGCCCTGCTGGGGAAAGGCGGAATGGGAACGGTTTACAAGGCAACAGATACAATGCTTGGCAGAGATGTGGCTTTAAAGATGCTTCACCCGGAACTAACCATACAATCGCAGTTTTTAGAAAGGTTTAAAAAAGAAGCCAGGGTTTTGGCCCAGTTGCTGCACGTAAACATTGCCGTTATCTATAATTTTCTGGAGCAGGAAAACAACCATTTTATGGTGATGGAATTTGTGGAAGGTACCAACCTGGATGAACTGGTGAAAAAACATAAAACACTTCCTCCGCAATTTGTAGTACCTGTTTTTGTACAAGCCTTAGAAGGGCTTAATCATGCTCACAAAAAAAATATTTTTCACCGGGATATTAAACCGGCTAACCTTATGCTTACTCCGGAAGGTACGGTAAAGCTTATGGATTTTGGTATTGCAAAAATTGCCGGTGAGCAAAAGATGACACAGGTAAACAAAATTATTGGCACCATAGAATACATGGCACCCGAACTTATACAAGGACAGGATGCATCGGCAGCGTCTGATATTTATGCCATGGGACTTACCTTATATGAAGTACTAACAGGGCAACTGCCTTTTGAAAATGATACAGATTATAATATGATGCAGGCCATCCTTAATAAAAAGGTAACGCCACCAAACAAGCTACCATTATCATCGGTAAACCCGGCCATACCACAGGCGCTTAGTGAAATTGTTATGAAAGCAATAGAAAGAAAGCCGGCAAACCGTTTTGCAGATGCAAGATCTTTTCAACAGGCATTACAAAAAGCATTTCCACAATACACAGAAATAAACATGCCATCTTTAACACCTATAGTAAATAAACCTACGGTAGCCGCTACAAGGCTGGAAAACAGTCTAGCAACTATGCAAACACGTGAGGAAGCAGTTGCATCAAAATCATCGACGGTTGAATCATTAAAAGAAGGATATAAGGATAATAAAAAATTATACATCACTATTGCATTATTACTGCTTTTTCTTATTGTTTCGCTGGCCATATTTAAAAACAAATCAAATAGCAACCTGGCTCAAAACAACACCGATAGTTTGCAGAAAAAAGACGGCAAATCTATTGACGTTTCAGACAATTCATCAACAGAATATATACAACCACCAACAAAAACAGATAATACAGTACCTCCCGAAGATGGTGAAGGGGGAAAAATAACATTGCCCGTTGATGAAAACAATGAAAATAAAGATAACTCCAAAGAGAAAAAACCGATAAAAAAAATACCGGTTAAAATAAAAGACTTAATAAAAAAAGTTGCACCAGTTGTAGTGCAGCAGGAAGAAGAGAAAAAGCCGCAACCTAAAGACATTTATATACGCACTAAAGTGGAAGTAGAATTGTATTTACAGGATAACCTGGGTAACTCCCCTGAACGTACAGACCTGCCGGTTACATTTACTGTTCGTAATCCGGTTGTTTATAACGGGGTTACCATTATAAACAGGGGAACAATAGCAAAAGGCGTTATAAAACTTGGTAGGGTACAAACAGATGTTGATATTAACTCTACAACAGCAACAAACGGACAGCATATAAGATTAAAGGCACAACGGGGACACGGGAGGCGTAATGAAATAACAACTAACCGGAATTATACAGCCATTATTTTACCGGGAGTAAGGTTAAGCTATTGATGTGGGGTTTTATTTTATATCAAAATCAACAACTACCTTTTCGGTTTTGGGATGCGATTGACAAGTGAGAATATATCCCTGTTCCACTTCTTCATGTTCGAGGCCCCAGTTTACTTCCATATCCACTTCGCCTTCAAGCAGCTTTGCTTTACAGGTACAACATACGCCGCCTTTACAAGCAAAAGGCAGGTCGGCACCTTGTTTTAGTGCAGCATCCAAAATGGTTTCACCATCAAATCCTAAATTAAAATCAAAACTTCTTCCATCAAGTTTAACGGTAATGTTACTTAAAGGCGTTGTGTTTTTATTTAACGAATGATGACTGACATTGGATGATTGTTTTTGCCCCGGCGTAGTAAACAGTTCAAAATGAATTTTCTTTTTATCTATACCTTGCAATTCTAAAAAATCCTTAACAGTAAAAATCATTTCCTCAGGTCCGCAAATAAAAAAATCATCAGTTTTTTTATAATCAATAAGACTATTAAGTTGCTTAAGCTTATCTGTATTTATTCTACCAGAATTTACCGGGGCATCAGTTTTTTCACGGCTTAATATATTTATAAAATTAAACCGGCTTAGGTATTTGTTTTTTAATCCTTCCAGCTCTTCAAAGAAAATAATTGAGTGGCGGTCACGGTTACCAAATGCCAGGATAAAACTACTTAAAGGTTCGGTTTGTAATGTTGTTTTTATGATTGATATGATAGGTGTTATACCACTGCCGGCAGCAAAGGCAAGATATTGTTTTGCGTTTTTTGTATCCAGCTTTGTATTAAATTTTCCGGTAGGTGGCAATATATCAAGCGTATCGCCTTTTTTTAAAGAATCATTGGCAAAACCCGAAAATTTTCCTCCTTCAATTTTTTTTACAGCTACCCTAAGTTCATTTTCAAATGGGGCCGAGCAAATAGAATACGAACGACGAACTTCTTCTCCGTCTATTTCCTTTTTTATTGTAATATTTTGGCCTGCATCAAATGTAAAATCTGGCAAAATATTATTGGGTATGTCAAATGCAATTGATACACAATCGGGAGTTTCTTTTCTTACTTCCTTTACTTTTAATTTATGAAAATGAACTGCCATACTTTATTTAATTATTCCTTTTAATAAATGATTAACCATATCGTTTTCCAATACGGCATTGCTGATATTTTTTTTCCGGTCGGGCAAAAACTCAAGTCCACGTACGGCCGATAAAATGGTTAACACAGAAATGTAAGCATTGGTTTTCTTTAACTCGCCCAATGCAATACCGGTTTCAATAATTTCCATCATTCTTTTTTGATAACCCCTGCGCTGTATTAAAAAATTACTAAGATAAGGTTCTTTCAGGTGTTTCCATTCATGATTGGCTACATACACTTCATCAAAACTGGTAAGCATCATTTTTATATGAAAACGTATAATGGCTTCCAGCTTGGTTGCACTTTTTGCAGGTTTATTTTCAATGCTGTTCAAATAAAAGGTAAAAGCATTGGCAACTTTAAAACAAATGGCTTGTAAAATTTCGCTTTTGGAGCCAATATGGTTGTACAGGCTGGGAGCTTCCACACCTACCTCTTCGGCTAAATCTCTCATAGATGCAGAAGAATAGCCTTTTAACCTGAATAAAGACGCAGCTTTTTGGGTTATCACGTCTTTTTTTGTGCCGTTTTTATGAGGTTTTATTTTGGCCATTAATACATTTTGAGCAAAACTAACATTTATAGGTTTTTAAGCAATGTAGGAGGTGGTTTATAAAGTTATTTAAAATGGCTAAATCCTTACTAGTAAAGGGTTGTGGCGTTTTTTTAAATTATTTTTAAAAGTTCTTCAAAATAAATTTTTGGAATATTAAAAAAAGACTAATTTTACAGCCTGCTTGGTTTTCTACAAACTCCTCCAATATTATTTAAAATCACCCCCAATATCAGAACTTTACTGTTCAGGAATGTGTGTAATTATTATTAAAACTAATAAGCAATAAACTTATTTATATTTTTCTTGTGGTTTCAGAGGTAAGCAAGGCCGGAGATTTTTATCTCTGGCCATTTTTATTTAATCAATAGCTGCGTTAAAATAATCAATGAATGGCTTCATGGCAGCAAATGTTTTTACAACATTGCTTTCAAAATTTTTACTTAATACTTCAGAATCCGAAAAAGAACAACTTACAATGTAACTTTTCATTTTTAAAAATTCAATTGCAGGATTTTGTTCATCATATCCTTTTGGCGGCCTCACTAAACGCTCTTCACTTTGTACGCCTTTGTTAAAAGTTTTTTTAAACAAGGGTTTACCGGTTATTTTTTTAAAATCTTTAAAATTATAATCAATTTCCTGTCTTATTTTGGCAAGAACAATAGTCTCAGGCATCCATATACCGCCTCCGGCAAAACTTTGGCCGGGTTCAATATGCAGATAATAACCGGCGCCATTGCTTTTTTTACCTTCTTTATTAAAGTAACATGAAAAATGACTTTTATATGGACTTTTGTCTTTGCTAAACCGTACATCCCTGTTAATGCGAAAAACACAATCTTTTGCGGCCTGAGTGCCTATAACAGGTTCAAATTTGGCAATTTGTTTTATCAAAACACTAACCATTTCCAAAAATCCCATTCTTACAATATCATATTGTTTACGGTTTTCTTCAAACCAGGGTTTGTTATTATTTTTTTTAAGATTGGTAAGGAATTTTAGAGTGGTTGACTCAAGCATAAAGGATTTTAATTTGATATTGGGTAAATTTAAAAAATAAAGAGCATTTAAATTTTATTTAATTCGCCCCCAGTTTTCACCACTTTTAATGCGATACAAGGTCATTTCGCTTACGTTGTATTTAGCTGCTAATTGTTTATAGGTAAGCCTGCGTTTAGGATTATTAATTATATTTTTGATGGTTTTTACCTGTGTAGCAGTAAGCTTTAAACCGGTTGTACGGTTGGCTTGTTTTTTCTTATAGGCAATTTTTTCGGGACTGCTTTGCTGATGCGTACTAACCATTTCGGCAGTGGCCCATTTTAAATTGCTGTACAGGTTATCTTTCTTTTTATGGTTAACATGAATAACATATTCATACTTTGGAGAAGGTTTTTTACAAAATAATGTTGCTACCTGGCGATGAATATAAATGGTGCCGTTGTTGTTTTCAATATGCAGGTTAAGGGTTCGATAGCCCGATGTTACAGAACCTTTTAAAATTTTACCATCTTTAATTACATCTTCGCTATAACTGGCAGCCCTGCCATGAGATGAAATTGCATATTTATTACGTAATTGTTTATAGCCTTTGAAGTTTATCTGTTTCCAAACTTCACCCTTATTATTTTTTATCATTGTTTATGGTTTAGAAATTGTAAAAAATCATAAGCTACGGATAAAGCAGAGGCTTGCCTATAAATATACTGTTTTTAAAAATTAAGTTGGTATCATTTTTAAAAAATCTTCTTCTGAGATGATTTTTACCGATGGAATTTTTTTAGCTTTTTCCAGTTTGCTGCCCGCTTTTTCGCCTGCTACCAGAAAATTTAAGTTACTGCTAACAGCACTTAATAATTTACCCCCGTTTTTTTCTACAAGCGCTTCTGCGTCGTTTCGTTTTAATTGCATAAGTGTACCGGTAAATAAAAAAGTTTGCCCGTTCAGGTTGCCGTTTATTACCAGGTTTTTAGTTGAATTTTTTAATTGAAGCCCCAGGTCTTCTAATTGTTTAAGAAGTTTGATATTGTCTTCACTATGAAAAAAATCGAACACGGTTTTTGCCACTTTAATACCCACATCTTCCAATTCTTTTAATTGATCTTCTGTAAAATGAGTAAGTTGTAATAAATCATCAACTGCACGTGCCAGGGTTTTGGCCGTGGTTTCGCCCACATACCGAATACCCAATGCATATATTAACCGGTTAAGGGGTTGCTTTTTTGATTCTTCAATTGCCTGTTTTAATTTATTAATAGACTTTTCGCCAAATCCATCCAGCAATGCAATTTTTTCATAAGGTAAATTATAAATATCGGGTATGCTTTGTATATAACCTAGTTCATAAAATTTACGAATGTTGGCATCGCCAAAACTACGTATATCCATGGCGTCTTTACTGGCAAAATGTATGATGCCTTCTACAATATGTGCAGCACAGTTAAGGTTTAAACACCTCCATACGGCATCTTCTTCGGGCTTAAAAAGCTGGTAGCCGCAAACTGGGCAATGTGTAGGAAATTTTATTTTTTTCTCTGCACCTGTTCTTAACTCGGGAAACGATTTTACAATTTGCGGAATCACATCGCCGCTACGTTCAATTAAAATGGTATCGCCCAGCATCAGGTTTTTTTCCTTTATATATTCTTCATTGTGTATAGATATACTGCTTACGGTAACACCTCCTACCTGCACCGGTTCTATTTTAGCTACCGGTGTAACAGCACCGGTACGACCCACCTGAAATTCAACCGATATCAACTTGCTGGTGCCTTGCCGGGCTTTAAATTTAAAAGCAATAGCCCATCTTGGATGATGCGATGTCATGCCCAATGCTTCTTGTAAATGCAGGTCGTTTACCTTTATCACCATACCATCAATTTCATATCCAAGCGTATCTCTTTCTTTTTCAAAATCATGTACATGTTTTATTACTTCTTCTATACCTTTAAATATTTTCATTTCGTTTTTAGGGCTTCTAAACCCCAGATTCCATAACATTTCAAGCATGCCTGAATGTGTGATAGGTTGCTTGTTGTGGTTTGTTTGTTGTTTAATGTCTGTTATAAAACTAACATGGTATAAAAAAGCTTCCAGGTTTCGGCGGCTTACTTCGGCGGTATCTTTAATCCTTAAAGAACCTGCTGCTGCATTACGTGGATTGGCCAGCGGGGGAATACCTTCTTCAATCAAAGCTTCATTATATGCTTTAAAGTTATTTTTGTTCATCAACACTTCACCACGTATCTCAATTTGATCAATTCCATATTCGCTAAATTTTGCAGATAGTGGAACAGATTTTATCTGCATAATATTTAAAGTAATTTCATCGCCCACTTCTCCATCGCCACGGGTAATGCCACGTACCAGTAAATTGTTTTCATATACTAGCGAAATGCTGGCGCCATCAAATTTAGGTTCTACACAATATTCAATTTCGGTAAGGCCCGATAGTTCTTTTGCCTTGCGATCAAAATCTACCAGGTCATCCGCATTGTACGAATTCTCCAGCGAAAGCATGGGTACAAGGTGTTGTGTTTTTGGAAAATTATTTATTAAACCCTTGCCCACACGCTGTGTTGGAGAGTCTTTTGTAACGGTGGCGGGGTTGTCTTGTTCAAATTTTTCTAATGCTTTATAAAGGGTATCATATTCATAATCGCTAATTAACGGATCGTTTTGAACATAATACCTGTATTCGTGAAAACGAAGAGCGTTACGTAAACTTTCAATATCATTTTTAATAATGGAAGCAATATTTTTATCCTTAACATTGGCCAGCCACTTGCTGGTGCTGCTTTGTAAAGCAGAAGTTTGTGTTGTATTATACATAACTGCGAAATGACGATAAAGGTAAAAATTAAAACCTACTCAACATAAAGATCAGGATGGAAATATCTGTTGCAGGTGTTCTCGTAAAACCAATTTCAATTGCCTTTTTACAATTGTGCCCATGGTGCTGCATTTTGAAAAATACTTTGTATCAAAGTGCTGGTTCAATTCTTCACGCAACATTTTAATTTTATGAAATTCTGATATTTCATCTTTAACCGTAATGCTTAACAGTTCAAACAACTGCTTGCGTCCGGCAATAGCCCGATAAGCCATGGCAGTTTGCTCCTCTACCTGGTATTGGGCTATCACATCGGGGCTGAGGGTTTTTAAAACCAGGTCAACAAAATCATAATTCTCCCGGTAAAACTGCGGAAGGTAAAAATTTTTCTTTCCTTCATAACTCTGTTGATCAAAATCTATGGCACGCAATCGGTATTGATAATCTTCAATATCGGGAGTAATATCTACCACAAAATTATAACTACGCATATCGCCTAAAAGCCTGGCAAAGCAGCGTTCATTAAATTTTACAAACTCTTTGGCAATACGTATCTTATTTGATTCGGGCAGGGAGAGGTAATCTTCCAGGAAAATATCACCAGGTATGCCAGGTATATGTTCTTCAACCAAAGTGTTTTTGTGGGTTAAAAAAGTAATGTGGTTTGGAGTAAGCAGGTCTTCCAGTTCAAGCCCGTAAATTCGGGAAGCATCGGCGGCTTTAATATAAAAATGATCGTAATTGTCATTAATGCGATTAATGATTCGGATACGGAAAGGCATGCTGTTGCCAAATTCACAAAAATCAATCCGTTCTACATCTAAGTGATTTACAAAATTCAGGTTGCCTTCGGTTTTTAATGCTGCATACGTATTTACCAAACCTTCCTTTATAATTTCCATTTCTTTCAGGTCGTATACTGCGGTTTCCCAATGGGTTATTTTTCCTGATTTATTTATTACCGGATTAGAATATCGGTAGTTTAACAGATCCCGGTAAGAAACAGATAATTTTTTTTCTCGGCCATATTGCTGTAAATATTTTTCAAGGCGAGGGCTTATAGGAAAGATGTCTTTCCGCATTTGAGGCCTGTCGGTTTCGTTTTTTATTTTGGCGTTTATAATTTGGTTGAACAGCATTGGGTAAAGATACGGCGATTGCAAATTGTATGTTTTGATAATAACAATAGATATGCATTTACCTTACTTTTGAATATTAAATGACTGCTATGTTTAAAAAACCATTTGTTACATTTTTATTACCCATTACCTTTTGTGTATTCTTTTTTTCTGCCTGCAAGTTTCGCCAAAAAGCTGCTTTAATTGTTCATCATGCAAAAATTTATACTGTTGATGAAAACTTTTCTGTGGCAGAAGCGATGGTTATAAACGATGGAAAAATTATTGCTATTGGCAAAAACGATGATATACTAAAACAATACGAATCCGATTCAGTGGTTGATGCCGGTGGTAAAGCAATTTTTCCGGGATTTAATGATGCACATGCACATTTTGTAGGATATGCATATAGCTTGCAAAAAGTAAACCTTGTTGATACAAAAAGTTGGGATGAAGTACTTGCCCGATGCAGTGAATTTGAAAAAAAATTACAAACAGGAGCCTGGTTAACCGGCCGGGGCTGGGATCAAAATGATTGGGAAGTAAAACAATTTCCAGATAATGCAAAACTTAATGAACTGTTTCCCAACAGGCCGGTAATTATTGAAAGAATAGATGGCCATGCAGCTATAGCCAATGCCAAAGCATTAGAATTAGCAGGCATTAAGCCTGGCGATACAATTACCGGTGGAGAAATTGAAACGAAAAATGGCAAGCTTTCCGGCATTTTGGTAGATAATGCAGTAGAATTAATTTATTTAAAAATACCAGCAACAGGCAATGATGAAAACAAAGCTGCTTTAGAGCAAGCACAACAAAACTGTTTTGCAGTGGGGCTTACTTCGGTAAATGATTGTGGACTAGATTTTAAGACACTTGAGTTTATTGAAGCATTGCAAAAAAGCGGCAACCTTAAAATGCGTATGAACATTATGCTTAGCGATACCAAAGCAAATTATGATTATGCATTTAAAAGAGGGAAAATAAAAACTGATTATTTAAATGTAAGTTCATTTAAAGTTTATGCCGATGGCGCTCTTGGTTCAAGAGGCGCTTGTTTGTTGCAACCATACAGCGATAAGCCTGGTTGGACAGGCTTTTTGTTAAGTACCACTGCTCATTTTGATTCGGTAGCTAACCTTATTGCCCAACACGGATGGCAAATGTGCACCCATGCTATTGGCGATAGTGGCAACCGTACCATTTTAGATATTTATGCCAAATATTTAAAAGGGAAAAACAACCTGCGTTGGCGTATTGAACATGCTCAGGTAATTAATAAAAACGATTTTCATTTGTTTGGCCAAAATAATATTGTACCATCGGTACAACCAACCCATGCCACCAGCGACATGTATTGGGCAGCAGACAGGCTGGGGCCAGATAGGGTAAAAGCTGCATATGCATTTAAACAATTGTTACAAGAAAATAACTGGCTGCCACTTGGCACCGATTTTCCGGTGGAAGATATTAGCCCAATAAAAACTTTTTATGCTGCTGTGGTAAGAGAGGATGATAAAGGTTTTCCGGCTGGTGGCTTTCAAATGGAAAATGCTTTAACAAGAGAACAAACCATTAAAGGGATGACGATTTGGGCAGCCAAAGCATCTTTTGATGAAAAAAGAAAAGGTAGTTTGGAAACAGGTAAATTAGCCGACTTTATAATTTTAGATACCGATTTGATGAATTGCGAGCCAACAGCTATTTTACATACAAAAGTACTGGCAACTTATAGTGCTGGTAAAAAAGTGTATGGTAAATAAAGTGTTTAAGAGAAATCTTAAATATTTACCACACTGTTTTTTATTGCGTACATCACCAGCCCTACTCTTGTTTTTACATGTAGTTTATCAAACAAAGTATCTCTGTAGCCATCAATGGTACGTGGGCTTACAAACATCTTATCGGCAATTTCCTTATAAGTAAGTTCGGTGCAGGTATATTTTAAAAATTCAGTTTCTCTATCATTTAATGGAACTAATTTTTTTAATCCATCACCATCATCATCCATCATATTGATGGCGTGCATCAGTTTTCCGCTTACCAGGTCACTATAATAAAACCCTTTTTCCATCAAGGCATAAATGGCAGCTCTTAATTGAGATGGCTCGCTGTCTTTTAATATGTAACCCCTGGCTCCGCATTTTAACATGCGAATGATAGCTGTTTCATTATCGTACATGCTTAGCGTTAAAACTTTTATATACGGATGAGTTGATTTTATCCATTGTGCTGTTTCGTAACCGTCCATTTCGGGCATGTTAATATCCAGTAATACAATATCGGGTAATAATTGGGGGTTTAGTTTTTTTATGAACTCCTTACCATTATCTGCTTCAAACAAAACTGTATGCCCCTGGCTTTTTACAAGCTCGGCCAGTCCGTTGCGAAGTAAAACATGGTCGTCGGTTAATGCAATGTTTGCCATGGCAAAAGGTTTAAAGATTTAAGTTTTATTAGCTAAAGTTGGTAGTGTAATTGTTATAGTAGTTCCATTTGTATTTACCGATTGCAATGTACAGGATGCACCAATAAGTTGTGCCCGGTTTTGCATACTCTTTAAGCCAATGCCATTTTTATTTTGTTGTGTAATGGTTTCAAAACCGATACCATCATCTTCTATAATTAAAGTAAATATTTGTGGTTGATAATTTATATGCAATATTATGTTTTTTGCTTTGGCATGTTTAATGATGTTATTCAAGGCTTCCTGCACTATACGAAATATAATTATTTCTTTTTGTATTGAAAGTTTATAACTTTCGCCACTAACCAGTAAATGTGTTTCAAACTCGCCGCTATTTTGCAATATTTGCACTTCATCTGTAAGCGATTGTAGCAAGCCCATTTCGGCAATACGGTCGCCATGCATGCTGCGGCTTAAATTTCTTAAATCGTTGATGGCTTTACTGATGAGTTCTTTAGTGTCTTCCAGTTTTTTTGTGGAATCATTTTCAAAAGTGTTCAGGTTAAGTTTGGCCAGGCTCAGCACTTGTCCTACATTATCATGTATCTCTTCACTGATGGTTTTAAGGGTTTGCTCCTGTATCTCCAATTGGGCTTGAAGAAGCTGTTGTTCGAATTGTGTTTTCATAAGTTGTTTTTCAATAGTACTTTCCTTGATATTTTTTATATTTCGTTTAAATAAATAAAGGCCAAATATTGCAAACGAAACAAAAAGTACAATGCAGGAAAAAAGAGTAAAATATATTTCTAAATCAGAGAGATGCATTAACTTCTTTATTTTTTTGATAGGTGATAAATAACAAAGCGATTGATGAATAAAATAGAATGTTTGTAAAAAATGCTACATCAGATATTGTTTTTGAATTTAAATTTTTCCGGATTAAATAACTGTAAACTCCCCAACTAAAAATCTGTATGGTGAAATAAATAAGAACAGAAGTGTTAAACCATATTATATTATGCTTGTTGAATATCATCTTTTTATCCACCAAGTATTTAAATAAGGAAAGTGAAAATAAAATTATAATTACACTACCAATTAAAATACTTAACGATGGGAAAACCTGAAGATTTTGTAAAAATATTGAATTTAGGGATGATAGTATTAAAAAAGTAAAGCAGGAAACAAGTATAAAAACCCTAACCCCTTTTTGGGGTATTAGTAGAAAATAAATTATTGAAAAAAATGAGACTAGCAATAAAACATAAAAGTGATAAACAGGAGAGCTATTATGAACTTTCAGCGCAATAATTCTACTTATGCTTTCACTAATAAAAGTAACAAGAAGGAATATCACTAAAAATTTAAAAGGTGCAGTAAGTCTTTTATATTTTACTGCACCTGCAACAAAACCAATTAGTATTAGAGCAAGGTAGATTAAAAAACGAATTGTCATAAATTCAATTTTGTGTTGTATCCGGACAATTTTTAGGGCAGGGGTCGCAAAAATCAATAAGTTCTGAATTTGCTGCTTCAGTTCTGCTACCAGCTAAATCTCTATATTTTTTAACACTATATACTTTTTTTGCCATATCAAAATAAACCGGGGCAGTTACTATAGTAAAAGTTTGTTCGTTCCCCGGTTTTAATAAGTCGCTTTTATTTACCGCAAAAAAAAGTTCTATTTTTCTAATAGTTGGATCAGATAACATTCCTCTTACGTAATCTGCATCTAATTGTAATCCTTCTAAAACCGCTTTACTGCCATTTGGCTGTATGGCTCTTAAGGCATTTGAATTTGTTTTATAAGCTTTAAGCATTGGAACAACATCTCCCCAACTTATATAATCAGTTGAAAGCACAAAAAGTTTTTTTGCCGTATCATCTTCAATACGTTTTTTAAAACTGAATACAGGAGATGGTTGTTTACAAGTACCAAAAATAAATAAACTTAAAATGCTTGTAAAGAATAATAAGATAACTGTACGCATAACATTAATTTTTCTGGTTAAAAATAATTATTAGACCACTAAAGTCTAAAATCCTTTTCAAAATAGCAATAGTCATTTCACATAAATTTCAGGTGTTTTCACCCGGTAAATTTTGGGTTTATTACCCTTTTAAAAGGAAGGAGGTTTTTACAGATTTGTGAAACCAAAAAATTGTTTTATGAAAAAGATAATAATTTCAGTAATTGGATTATTGTTTTGTTTATATGGCTGGAGCCAACAAAACATTCCTTCCTTTAAATCAGTTTCAAAAAGTATCAAAGTAATCCATGAAATTCAAAGGGAATTTAAAATAGCAAACCAAAAAAAAGACGGGGCATATATTGATTTTGTAAAAGATAAAGATGGGAAAGTTCCGGATTCAATAACAGTTTTTAAAAAAGATACTGTTATTGAACTAAAAAAGATAATAAGAAATACATTCGGTGTATTTGGTGTAGGCAATGTTAATAAAGAGCAACTCGAAAAATTTAATGCTTCCGGAAAATTTTCCTGTTATATAAAACCGTTAATGAGAAACAAGTCTGAATTGACATTCTTTCTTTCATTTAATAAAAATGCAACAAATACAGATAGCCTGATTGCTTCTACTTTAATATTTCCAGAAGTAGGTAATAATTCTTTCCTCGGTACCATGGAGTATGCGTATAGCTTTAAACAAATTGCCGGATTAAATTCATATAAAGAACATTGCATCGTTCCTTTTTTTGAATTTTCTAATAAATCCATAAAAGCATCCAAGGATACAGGGAATGCGAAATTGGCTTCATTTCATTTTTCTACAGTTAATTATACAGCAGGATGTAAATATTTATTCCGGTTTAATAAAACAGTTGATAGTGTTGAACACAATATAGATTTTACTTTAACTGGATATCTTTCTTATTTAAATATCCCAAACCAGGATACTTCTGATTACAGGATACTATTAAAAAATAATACCATTAATGATAAGATTTGGGCATTGGGAGTGAAAATAGGGATACAGTATAATAATTTTTCAATTTTTGCAGATTTGAGACAGGTGCTTGGCTCTGATAAAAGAATACCAGTTAGAGAACTAAGAGGCTTTAATTCAAATATAGGAGTAGTGTTTAATGCTGAAATTTTAAAGTTATAACCGTTACTAAAAAAGTAATACTTAATTTAATAATTAAATAATCGTTTAAAACATTATTTATCCTTTAAAAATAAATATTCTGCTTTGGTAATCCACGAAATACCAAAACTAATAAGCGCAACCGACTCAAACCAAAAAACAAGATGATATGCTTCGGCAGCCGGTTTAAAAACAAGCATGGCTAATGCAATACCTGCAATACTGGCAATCATAAAAATTCCACAAACCAGGTAAACTCTATTGCGTTTATCTTTTTGTTTGGTACACTTGCCAGGCCCCGATTTTCGAAATAAGTAAATAGAGAAAAATATAAAAACCGAAAAAAGCAGTAAGGCAAAAACAAAATGCAGTGTATGAATAATATTATTATTGCTGGTGGTTGGGCATAATGCCACACCCAAAGCAAAAACACATCCAAGGTTGCCTGCCCGGCTGTCGGTTTTATCATATCCTTTATAGCTCATTAAAAAGAAACCAAGTACGAATAAAATGCCAACTAATATATCTCCTGCCGTGCCATTATCGTAATAATCACTTACAGAATATTCAATTTTAAATGAGTTGTTTGCAAACAGGTTTCCAATGATGAGCAGTATGGGTAATAATACGCCGGTAGCGCCAATTAAAATCCTTAAAGCATAGTAAGATATTACCTGGTCGTTTTTTTCGGGAGCTTTTATCCCGGGTAATAGATTGTTATTCATAATAATTTTTATAATGGGGTTGTAAAGTAAATAAGAGGGCTTATAAAAGTAAACATTATTTTATAAAGCCCGATGCGGTAGAATACCGTGTTTTCACCCTCCGTAATTACCGTGATAGTACGCTCACCACAGATTTTTTATTTAAACAGTTTTGTACAACCTATCCTATAGTTAACAACAACAGTTTTAACCAAAATTTTTTAAGCATGAAACATCTTCTCATTACTATCACAATTACTATCTTATTTTTAGTTCCGGTAATGGCTCAACCCACTGCCGGCCTGGTTGCTTATTTTCCCATGAATGGAAATTTTACTGATGCCGGCCCATTTGCAATTGCAGGTACTTCAAATGGCGCCACACCTACCACAAACCATGCAGGTACAGTCAACGCTGCAATGAATTTTTTAAACCCCGGCAATACAGTTCCCCAGTTTGGAACGCATGCCATTAACAGTAATACAAGTTTCGGTATCAATCAGGATTTTACCATTGTGTTTTCGACCTATGCCAACTCGCCCTTTGTTCATACAGGGGGGTTCTACGAGAATAATATGAATTCAAGTGGGCCGGGAGTATGGTTTTGGACTGCATACGGTTACCCGGAGATACGGTTTAATTTCAAAAACGGAAGCATAGGTTCTACCAACGGTGCATTCGCTGTAGGGGTATGGGTGCATGTTGCCTGTGTAAGGTCAGGAGCAACCATGATGATTTACATCAACGGTGTTTTAAATGTCAGTGGTGCTGTAGGATCGCAAACGCCGATTTATAATATACCTGCCCGATTTGGGACAATGTCTTATTATTTGTATTCCCCGCCAGAATACAACGGATTTAATGGTAAGATGGATGAACTGAGGATATATAACCGTGCACTTACTGGGGCCGAAATTCTCAGTATGAGCCAGGTAGCATTGCCGGTAAAGCTTACTTCATTTACAGCTTCAAATAAAAACAATACGATTACTTTAAAATGGCAGACACAATTCGAGCAGAACAGCAGCCATTATAATATAGAACGGAGTATTGATGGGGTAAACTTCACAAGTATTGCCAGTGTCAGTGCCGGGGGAAATTCTAACTTACCTCTTAATTATATTTATACCGATCTGTTTCCAGTAAGTAATCAGTCGCAAAAAACGGCTTTCTATCGGCTTCAGTCTGTTGATATAGATGGAAAATATACTTACAGCCAAGTAATAGCCCTGCAACTTGATAAAAGAGATATTGAACTCTTTGTTTCTCCCAATCCTGCAAAGGATATATTGCAAGTACAAACCGGAAATAATATCAGTGGTAATTCATCCTTGCTGATAACTGATGTATCGGGTAGGGTACTTTACAAAAAAGAAATTATACTTCTGCAGGGAAGTAACAACGTGCCTGTGAATATATCATTGTTAAATCCCGGAATGTATATAGTAAGGCTGGTAAATCAGGGAAACAGTTTTATAAAACAGTTCATAAAAGAATAATAACCCTTACCCCCAAACGAGGAGTTTTCTCATGCTTGAACAGTCGACCCGGTTAGACGGGCCGTTTTTATTGGTAAAAAAATAGACATACTCATTTAATTAGTCAAAAATTTTACTGATAATCAATTTGTTATAAAAGGGCAATTAAAAATACTTCCTTTTTTCTTTGGAAATTAACCCTTTCAGCCCTTACCTTCGCCGTCCAATAAAAAAAGCCATCGGGATGGCGATGGTATCACTAAAATAAAAAGAACAAAAATGAGCAAATTACATTTCACCACTAAACATGCGAACGAGGCTACCGTTGCACGCAACTGGTATGTTGTGGATGGTACTAATCAAACCGTTGGTCGTATGTGTGCAAGAATTGCGGCGATACTTCGTGGCAAAAACAAAGCCTACTATACTCCACATGTAGATTGTGGCGACTTTATCATTGTTATTAATTGCGAAAAGGTAAAACTTACCGGCAATAAGATGGAAGATAAAGTGTACGATACTTTCAGCGGTTATCCAGGCGGCCGTAAAGAAGAACCTGCCAAAAATTTATTAAAACGCAGGCCCGAAGTAATTATAGAAAGAGCTATCAAAGGGATGTTGCCTAAAAACCGTTTGGGCCGCCAAATGTATAAGAAACTATTTGTGTACCAGGGTGCCGGGCATCCACATGCCGCACAACAACCAAAAGAATTAAAATTCTAAATTAAAAATACTTACTACTAAGTACTAAAAATAAAAATGGAAAAGCAAACAATCACAGTCGGCCGTAGAAAAGAAGCTGTAACACGTATCTTCCTTACAAAAGGAGATGGTAAGATAACAGTTAACGGTAAAGACTATAAAACTTATTTCCCACTGGTTTATTTACAAAACCAAATAGAAGCTCCTTTAAAATCTATTGAATCTGCCGATAAATATGATGTTGTTGTTAATGCAACAGGCGGAGGTGTAAAAGGACAAGCCGAAGCGGCCAAACTGGGCATTGCCCGTGCATTGGTTGAAGTAAGCGCCGATTATCGCCCGGCTTTAAAAGCCGCAGGATTACTAAGGCGTGACCCACGAGGTGTAGAACGTAAAAAACCGGGTCGTAAAAAAGCAAGAAGAAGCTTCCAGTTCAGCAAGCGTTAATATGCCGGTTGACAGTTGTAAGATGGCGGTTCATAGTAATATTGAAATTGTCAGCTATCAACTAACAACAATCAACTTTATAATAAATAACTACATTAATTAATAAACAAATGGAAAATACTTCCTTACAACAGCAACTTTTAGAAGCAGGTGTTCACTTTGGTCATTTAAAGAAAAAGTGGAACCCAAAAATGTTGCCTTACATTTTTGCTGAAAAAAAAGGCATTCACATTATAGACCTTAACAAAACTGTTGAAGGTTTACAGGAATCGGCTGCTGCATTAAAATCAATTGCCCGTAGTGGTAAAAAAATAATGTTTGTAGCTACAAAAAAACAAGCAAAAGAAATAGTAAGCGATTGTGCCAGGCGTGTAAATATGCCCTATGTTACCGAACGTTGGCTGGGTGGTATGTTAACCAACTTCAACACAGTACGTAAAAGCGTTAAAAAAATGCAGAGCATCGAAAAAATGCTGAACGATGGAAGTGCGGAAAGCTTAACAAAAAAGGAACGCTTAACACTTACCCGTGATAAAGAAAAAATGGAGAAGGTATTGGGAGGTATAGCACAGATAAGTCGAGTACCTGCAGCCGTTTTAATGGTTGATATCGGCCACGAACATATTGCACTTGCCGAATCAAGAAAACTGGGTATCAGCACATTTGGTATGGTAGATACTAATTGCGACCCCAATAAAATTGACTTTGCAATTCCTGCTAACGACGATGCAACAAAATCAATTGCCATTATCGTCAATTATTTAACTGCCGCTATTGCCGAAGGATTACAGGAGCGCCAGGCAAATAAAGATGAAGATGATCACAACGATGCTGAAGAAAGCGCCGAAGCAAAAGCAGCACGCTTTGAATCGAAAGCAGATGGTGGAGAAGATAGAGCTAAAAGAGGTAGTGGCAGAGGCGCTTCAGGCCAGCCTAAACGCAGGGTTACTGGTCCTGGCCAGGGCGGTAGAAAACCAGCAAATAAATAAAAAACAAAAATTCAAAAACTTTCTAAAACATTGCTTTTGATACATTCTGTTTTTTAATTTTTAATTTTTAATTTTTAAACAAAATGAGTACTACAATAACAGCAGCAGACATAAATAAATTACGCCAAACAACCGGCGCCGGTATGTTAGATTGCCGCAAAGCGCTAACTGAAAGTAATGGCGATTTTGAAGCAGCTATAGACTGGTTACGTAAACAAGGACAGAAAGTTGCCGCCAAACGCAGCGACCGTGAAGCCAAAGAAGGTGTTGTAATTGCACAAACTACTGCCGACGGAAAAAGTGGTATTGTGCTTTGCATCAGTTGCGAAACAGATTTTGTTAGCAAGAATACAGATTTTGTTGCTTTTGCACAATCTATTGCTGATGCGGCCATTGCCAACAATGTAAAAACTGTAGAAGAACTGAATTCAGTAAATATTAATGGAGCAACTGTTGAACAATTGATCAACGATAAACTTGCAGCCATTGGCGAAAAGATTGCCATATCAAAATTTGAAAGAGTAGATGCTCCTTATGTTGCATCGTATATACATGGAGCAAACCGCATGGGTGTTTTGGTATCAATGACCAAAGCAGCAGCAGATGCAGGAAAAGATGTGGCCATGCAAATTGCAGCTATGAACCCATTAGCGGTTGATGAAACTTCAATCTCGCAGGAAATTAAAGACAGGGAAAAAGCCATTGCTATAGAAATGATAAAAGCAGAAGGTAAACCTGCAGAAATGGCTGAAAAGATTGCAGATGGTAAAATGAATAAATTTTTTAAAGACAATACTTTAATGGCCCAGGCTTTTGTAAAAGACAACAGCAAGTCTGTAGCAGATTATTTAAAAAGCATTGATGCCGATTTAAAAGTTACCGATTTTAAAAGAGTGGCTTTAGGATAATACAATCAACCATTTTTTTTAAAAGGCAAAACATATGTTTTGCCTTTTTTCGTTTTACCCTTTCAGTTATAAAATATTAAATAAATACCCACCAGTACGCATATTTTATATTCTCTTTTGGTGCCATATTTGTTTATTAAAAAATAAGTATGAAAAAAATAACCCTATTAGCAATTTGTTCTTTTGTATTAGTAATTACAAGCAACGCAAACAATGTTGTTGTTTCAACAGTATCGTTAGGCCCTAAAATAACAGCAGGGCCTGTATCAACGCATTACACACAGGTAAACTACGATATTACCTGGCAAAACAGTTGGCGTACCAGTACCAACGAAAGCAATTATGATGGCTGCTGGATTTTTGTAAAATATCGTAAACAAAGTACTTCCGTTTGGCAACATGCTACTATAAATAGTACAAGCCAAACCGTTCCGTCAGGCAGTGTTATTCAAACTTCTGCTGATGGAAAAGGGGTGTGGATGTATCGCAATGCCGATGGAATAGGAACCGTAAATTGGACAGCCGCCGGTCTGCGTTGGAACTACGGAGCCGATGGCGTACTTGATAATGAAAATGTAGAAGTAAGAGTGTATGCTGTTGAAATGGTGTATGTGCCGCAAAGCCCTTTTAATTTGGGAAACTCATCTACTGAAAGTTACAAATTCAGAGATGGTCTTGTTGATACATGGTTTCCAGTAACGAGTGAAAACGCCATTTCCTGCGGAACAAATGCCGGAGATTTATTTGCAGCCTATAACTTTGATGCCAGCGGTTCCATACCAGCAAGCTACCCAAAAGGATATAACGCATTTTGGAGTATGAAGTATGAATTTAGCAAACAACAAGTTGTTGATTTTTTAAATACGCTAGATCAAACTAATGCCAATGCCAGAAACAGTGTTGGCGCAACCGGGTTGGTACCCAATATGCTGGTAACAGAACCTGAAAGAGCGGCAGACCTTGTATCGGTAAAAAATTTTCTTGCCTGGCTTGATTGGGCAGCTATGCGCCCGATGACAGAACTGGAATATGAAAAAGCATGCAGGGGAGGGAATAACCTACCCAGCCCACTAGAATATGCCTGGGGAAATACAACAATATCACCCATAACTACAGCAACTAACCAAGGCGCTGCAGACGAGACCTGGGCAACCGGTAATGCAAATTATAATATAGGCCCCGGTGTACCAATGCGATGTGGAGCACTGGCTACAGCATCAAGTAACCGTACCAGTAGTGGTGCTACTTTTTATGGTATTATGGAAATGAGTGGTAACTATGCAGAGCTTGTAGCTTTTGCAGGCAGTACAGCCAGTCGCACTTTTGATGGATTACATGGCGATGGTATTTTATCTGCATCAGCCGAAGCAAATACAGCTAATTGGGAGTCCACTTCAAATAATCTTACAATGACTGCAAAAGGTGGTGCTTTTATTTCAAGTTACACATCTTTACAAGTCAGCGAAAGAACTAATGGAGCCTTTGATTATGCATCGCCATATAGTATGCTTAATGGCAGAGCTGTGCGTACAGGCGAATAATTTTTTCTTTTCATCATTAAAAATAACAACAATGAAAAGAAAACTATTTTTTATAATACTATGCTTTTTATTTACTACTGTAATAAATGCCCAGCCTCCCAATAACGCTATATTTAATGGAGGTGCAGGCGATGGTAGTATATTTGTAAGTTTTACAGGCGCATCAAACAATATATTTTTTGGCGGAACAGGCGATGGTTGGCATTTTAACAATAACATCGTAACTACAAACTCAATTTTTTTAGGAGGCATTGGTGATGGCTGGCACAACAATAATTTTAATCTTGCCCCAAATAATATCTTTAACGGAGGCATTGGTGATGGCTGGCACAACAATAATTTTAGCCCTGCTCCAAACAATATCTTTAACGGAGGCGAAGGAGATGGCTGGGCAAAAGTGATTTACCCGTTAGGGCCTTTACCAGTAACCTTATTGTCTTTTACAGGTGAGCAGCAAGGCAAAACAATCCTCCTTAAATGGCAAACAAGCCAGGAAATTAATACATCGCATTTTGAGTTGGAGCGTTCTGCTGATGCAAATAGTTTCATGGTTATTAAAACTGTAATAGCAGCTGGTACCAGCTCATTAGCAAAAAATTATTTATCGGTAGATGAGTTTCCTCTTTCTGGTAATAATTTTTACCGCTTAAAGATGGTAGATGCCGATGGAAAATATACTTATAGCAACATAGTTTTATTAAAGCTACTTAGTAACGATGTGATGCTTTCTGTATTTCCAAACCCTGCGGCCAATAAATTGAATATTGCCATTAGAAACATTACAAATATTGCACAAATACAAGTACAGGTATTTGATAATGCTGGAAAATTAATAGCACAACAATCTGTTTACAATAATAATGGAATAACGTTAGATGTAAGCAAGTTTGCCTCGGGTGTGTACCTCTTGAAAATAATTTATAGTGGTAAAGAAGAAACAATCCGATTTGTAAAGGCTCAATAATTTAAAAGAGAAGCTTTTTAAAACCACTGGCTGCAGAGCCGGTGGTTTTTTGTAATATTGGTTATGGAAAACTTTCAATCATATTTTGAGAACAATAAAAATTCATGGAATAAACGTACGGCTGTTCATAAAGATTCGGCATTTTATGATTTGGAATCCTTTAAAAAAGGAGTATCAACTTTAAACAAGATAGAATTGGAAGGAATAGGTGAAGTAAAAGGAAAAACATTGCTTCACCTTCAATGCCATTTTGGTATGGATACCATGAGTTGGGCACGCCGGGGGGCAACCTGTACGGGAGTAGATTTTAGCGATGAAGCTATTAAACTTGCCAAAGAAATAAATGACGAATTAAATCTAAATACGAATTTCATCTGTGCAAATATTTATGATTTAATAGAAACATTCAAGGTACATCCGGAGGGAGGATTTGGGGAGGCTGGTTTTGATATTGTTTTTACATCATACGGAACCATTGGATGGCTTCCAGATCTTGATAAATGGGCAGAAACCATTGCATACTTCTTAAAACCTGGTGGCATTTTTTTTATTGCCGATTTTCATCCCAACCTATGGATGATGGACGACAATTTTGAAAAAATTAAATACAGTTATTTTAATACCGAAGTGATAACTGAAGAGATTTCGGGTTCTTATACAAATAGAGATGCTCCCATACAATCGATAGAACATGGATGGAACCACCCATTTTCGGAAATATTTAATGCTTTAATAAAACAGCATTTGCAGATAATGCATTTTAATGAATTTCCTTATTCGCCGTATAATTGTTTTAATAACCTTGAAGAAGGAGCCGACGGTATGTGGCGGATAAAGGGGATGGATGAAAAAATGCCGATGATGTATTCTATAAAAGCAGTTAAACGGGTATAAAAATATATCTTCGCAAAAAATAATTAAACAGATGCTTCCTAAGTACAAACGAATCCTTCTCAAACTCTCCGGCGAATCTTTAATGGGCAATAAAAATTTTGGTTTAGACAGTGAGGTTATTGCACGCTATGCCCAGGATATAAAATCAATTACCGATTTGGGTGTACAGGTTGCTATTGTTATTGGCGGTGGAAATATTTATCGGGGTATGAATGAAGCAGAAAGCGGCATTGAAAGAGCGCAAGGCGATTACATGGGAATGTTAGCAACCGTAATTAATGGCATGGCTTTACAAAGTGGATTAGAAAAAGCCGGTATATACACCCGCTTGCAAAGTGCCATAAAAATGGAACAAATTGCCGAACCCTATATACGCAGGCGAGCTATGCGCCACCTGGAAAAAGGCCGTGTAGTAATTTTTGGCGCAGGTACCGGAAATCCATATTTTACAACTGATACAGCCGGATCGTTACGAGCCATAGAAATAAAGGCGGAAGTTATTTTAAAAGGCACTCGAGTAAATGGTATATATACAGCCGATCCGGAAAAAGATGCCACAGCAACTAAATATGAAACCATTTCTTTTAGTGACTGCATACAAAAAAACCTGAAAGTAATGGACATGACAGCATTTACGCTTTGTATGGAAAACAACTTACCCATTGTTGTTTTTGATATGAATACAACTGGTAATCTTTTAAAAGTTGTAAGTGGCGAAAAAGTAGGCACACTAGTTCACTGATTTAAAACAATGGTTCAATAAATTGTTTTTACATGTTAACAGAAGATCAGCTTAAAAAAATTGTTTCATTAAACGAAAGCTTACAGGTTCAATTGGCTGATGCCAATGCCATGCTTGCATCCAGGGAAAGCGAAATTGAAATGCTTAATGATGAACTGGCTGCCGCTACTGAATTAAGAAGCAGTTTTGATGAACAAAAAATTGAACTTGAAAATATAAATAACAAACTTGGAGTTAAAGAGCAACAAGCAATTGGTGCAGAGGAAAGAGAACTAGAACTTCACCAGGAGCTTACAGCAATGGCCAGGCTAAATAAGAAATATAATGATTTACTTAGCGAACATATATACCTGCAAACACAGCTTACCGATGTGGAACAACAACTAACGGCATTGCATCAACGGAATATAAAATTACAACAGGCTACGGCACGTATGGCCGTATTGGAAAGCGAATTGGAATCTGCCAGGCTTGAAAGAGATGGCTTAAAAGCCAGGCTGGCCCACCTGGAAGCAGAAAGGAAATAATTAGAACAAGGATAAAACAATAATGCTTCAAATAAAATTTATGTGTAAACATTTGTTTTGCTGAAACCTATTTTATATTTTACTATCCTAAAACTTATTACTTATGAATATTATTGACAGAGTAAAGAACATTTTACTTACCCCTAAAACTGAATGGCAGGTTATAAGCGGAGAAACTGCATCTCCTCAATCTTTATTAATGGGCTATGTACTGCCACTGGCTGTAATAGCATCTTTAGGTTCATTGTTAAAAGGCTTTTTATTTGCTGGTGGCTTAGGCTTAAAGTATTTTATTATTTTAGCTGTTATCGCATTTATATCTACGGTATTAGCTTATTACATTACAGTAATAGTGGTAGATATGCTGGCGCCAAGTTTTGCTTCTGAAAAAGATTTGGGTAAATCGGCACAGCTTGTAGCGTATTCTGCTACGCCATCATATATTGGAGCATTGCTTTCGTTCATTCCTGTATTAGGTTGGCTTCTTCCTTTAGCTGCATGGGTGTATGGCATTTACCTGATGTACCTGGGCATTGGCCCGTTAAAGAAAACACCTGAAGATAAAAAAGTGGTGTATATGGTAGTGGCTTACCTGGTTATGATAGCCCTTTACTTTATACTTGCTGCTGTTTTAGGCGCCATCATGTTTGCGGCAATGGGTGTTACGGCTGCAGGACTTATGCGTTAATACAATTGTATGGTTTATTATATAAGCATCCTGATTTAAATCAGGATGCTTTTTTGTTTGGATTAATTAGGTGAATTTTGCATAAGAAATTTGTAAGCAGATGAAATATAATATTGCAGATATAAGGAAGGATTACCAGTTAAAAAGGTTACAGGAAAATGATTTGGCAGCCAGCCCCTTTAAACAATTTTCTTTATGGTGGGATGAAGCGGAAAAAAGTGAAATTGTTGAAGTAAATGCCATGACACTTGCCACTGCCACTGCAAATGGCATTCCATCTGCCAGGGTAGTTTTATTAAAATCTTTTTCAGATGAAGGTTTTGTGTTCTTTACAAATTATAACAGTAAAAAAGGAAATGAGTTGTATGAAAACCCCAATGCTGCTTTGGTATTTTTTTGGAAAGAACTTGAACGACAGGTAAGGATTGTGGGCAGCGTAAAAAAAATAAGCAATTCAGAAAGTGATGTTTATTATCAGTCGAGGCCATTAGGTAGCCGCATTGGCGCCTGGGCATCGCCCCAAAGTAAAGTAATAACATCAAGGGATATAATTGAAAATAACATAGCAGAAACTGAAAAGAAATTTGCTGCCGGAATAATTGAACGGCCTCCGCATTGGGGAGGATTTGTTGTAATACCAACAGTAATTGAATTTTGGCAAGGCCGACCCAACCGTTTACACGATAGGCTTCAATATAGTTTACAAGCGGATGCTAGCTGGAAGATTGAAAGGCTGGCACCTTAATATATTTGGTCATTGAGCTACTTGCTTTGTTTATTAAAACAAATAACTCAATGACCAATTACATTTTATTAATTATGCTTTCTTCTTTGCAACTGCTTTCTTTTTTGTTGCCACAGCCTTTACGGTAACTTTTGAAGGTCTTTTTTTTCCAAAAGAACCGGCAAAAATTTTTCCTTTTTTTGTTTTAATATCTCCACGTCCCATGATGGTTGTTTTATTTTTTATTGGTTAAAAATGAAGTGTTATAAAAAAAGCAAGGTACATAAGCACCTTGCTTTTTTTGTGTTAGTTTCAAAATTACATTTTAGCAGATAATTCCTTACCGGCTTTAAATTTAGCAACTTTTTTAGCTTTAATTTTGATAACAGCACCTGTTTGTGGGTTACGACCGTTACGGGCAGCTCTTTTTGAAACAGAGAAAGTTCCAAAACCTACTAAAGTTACTTTACCGCCACCTTTTAAAGTTTTAGTTACAGCAGCTACAAAAGAATCTAAAGCGGCATTTGCTTGTGTTTTTGTAATACCTGCATCATCTGCAATTTTTGAAATCAATTCAGCTTTGTTCATGATAATTTTTTTTGAATTTTTTAACTGCAACAAATATAGAAGGTTTTTGATTGCAACAAAATTATTTTTAAAAAATATTTTTTTGCAACTATAGCCTGAAAACCACAGGTAACAAGGGATTTAGCAGATTTGTGCTATTTTTTATATAAACATTATGCAATTAAAATTTAAGGAAATCCTTTGCTGTATTGAATTACAGCCATGCTGGTAATGAAACCCTTTGTTCATGCGGTTTTTATGGTATTATGAAATACCAGAAATAAAAAAATAAATACAAAATTGTTTTGCACAATTAGTTAACAACCTGCATCACCGACCGGAAAGCAATGAATTTATCGCCCCATTTATCAAATCCTTTTTGCCGCATCAGCGCAGCATGGTTTTCAATATAATTATTATAAAGGCTTTTGCTTTCAGCATGGTATTGCACAGCATACGTTGGGCCTTCGGTATCATCAACTTCCATCAAGCGTAAAATAACAGCATGGGTAAAACAACCGGTATTGATTACATCGGGAATATGTTCTTCTTTCAACCATTTCAACCAATCGGCATTTATAGATTGCAGAACTTTAATAGTAACATTATAAACAATCATGCTAATTTAGTAATGAAGTTTTATAAAATAATTTTATTTTAAAACGATACAGTTGTTGTAATAGCATCATTTTTCTTTTATCTCCACATATATCGGACAATGATCGCTATGTTTTATTTCGGAAAAAATATCAGCATCTTTTAATTGTTTTTTTAATGGCTCGGTTACGGTAATATAATCAATACGCCAGCCTTTGTTATTCAACCTAACCGAAGGGAAACGCTGGCTCCACCAACTGTAGCGGTGAGGCTCAGTATGAAATTCACGAAAAGTATCAATCCATCCACTTTTTAAAAACCTGGTCATCCATTCTCTTTCTTCAGGTAAAAAGCCACTGCTTTTTTTGTTGCCTTTGGGGTCGTGTATATCTATTTCGTTATGTGCAATATTATAATCGCCAACCAGGATGATCTTAGGGTGTTTATTTTTTAATTTATTTAGATAATTGTAAAACTCATCCAGCCATTGATATTTAAACTCCTGTCTTATATCGCCACTGGTACCTGATGGAAAATAAGCATTGATAAGCCGGATATCTCCAAAATCGGCTTGTATCACTCTTCCTTCATCATCACTTAATCCATAGCGATTGCCCATTACAATAGCACTTGGTTTTAATTTTGAAAAAATGGCAACGCCGCTATAGCCTTTTTTTTGTGCGCTGAACCAATAATGATAATAACCTAAGTCTTCAAATTGTTTCACATCTACATCGCCCTGGGTAGCTTTTGTTTCCTGCAAGCATATAATATCTGCCGGATAGGTTTTAAGCCAATCTATAAAACCTTTTTTGATAGCAGCACGTATGCCGTTTACATTGTAAGAGATTATACGCATGTGAAAATTAGTTTACAACAAACTTACGAAACAATAAATTTGTTTTACTCCAGTATGGGTCTTAGCCATCTTCTTGCTTCATCTATGTTCATTCCTTTTCTTTTGGAATAATCTTCTAACTGGTCTTTTTCAATTTTACCCACACCAAAATATTTGCTATTGGGGTTTGCAAAATACCATCCACAAACAGATGCGGCAGGGTACATGGCAAGTGATTCTGTAAGCTGAATACCAGTTGCTGCTTCGCCTCCCAGCATTTCAAATAATTTATATTTTTCGGTATGATCGGGGCAGGCAGGATAACCCGGTGCCGGACGAATACCCTGGTATTCTTCTTTAATTAATTGTTCATTATTTAGCTGTTCATCAGAAACATACCCCCAATAATGGGTTCTTGTTTTTTTATGAAGCAGTTCTGCAAAGCCTTCTGCCAGCCTATCTGCAAGGGCTTGTAAAATTATTTTATTATAATCATCAAAATTTGCTTCAAAATTTTTGATGTGTTTTTCAATCCCCTGGATGGTAACACTAAAAGCGCCTATATGATCGGGTTGGTTTGGAGCAATAAAATCGGCTAATGATAAATTTGGTTGCCCTGCAGCTTTCTTTACCTGTTGCCTTAAAAATTCAAGCGTTATGTTTTTATTTTTTATAGCAATACTGTCTGCAGCATTCTTTTCTGTTTCCCAAAAGCCAACAACTCCTTTTGCGGTAAGCCATTTTTCATCTACAATTTGTTGTAGTAATTTTTTTGCATCATTATATAATTTGGTTGCTTCCACGCCAATTAAGCTATCGCTAAGGATGGCCGGAAATTTTCCATGCATTTCCCAGGCAATGAAGAATGGTTGCCAGTCAATAAATTCTACAATTTCATTTAATGGAAAATCTTCTAAAATTTTTGTTCCAATAAATAAAGGGGTAATGGTTTTGTAATTTAACCAGTCTATTGAAGCGCCGTTTTGTTGAGCAACTTCAAATTTTAAAAATTGTTTTGTTGTTTTTTTATTGCTAAAATCAATTGCTAATTTTTCATATTCTGCCTTTGTATTTTGCAGAAAAGCAGTTTTTTGCTCGGGGTTTAAAAGGCTGCCGGCAACAGTTACGCTGCGGCTTGCATCTAAAACATGCACCACGCCATCATCATATTGAGGAGCAATTTTTACTGCGGTATGCATCCGGGAAGTAGTGGCGCCGCCTATTAGTAGCGGTAGCTTTATATCTCGCCTTTGCATTTCATGTGCTACATGTACCATTTCGTCCAGCGATGGAGTAATTAAACCGCTAAGGCCTATGATGTCAACTTTTTCTTTAATAGCGGTTTCTAAAATTTTTTCAGCAGGCACCATCACGCCCAAGTCGATGATTTGGTAACCATTGCATCCTAAAACAACACCCACAATGTTTTTACCAATATCATGTACATCGCCTTTTACTGTTGCAAGTAAAATTTTAGCTGCACCTGTGGGGTCATCTCCTGTTGTTCCTGCAGCAATTTGTGCTTTCTTCTTTGCTTCTTTTTCCTGTTCAATAAATGGTGTAAGTACAGCAACTGCTTTTTTCATTACTCTTGCACTTTTTACAACTTGTGGTAAAAACATTTTGCCGGTTCCAAAAAGATTGCCTACTATGTTCATCCCGTCCATCAACGGGCCTTCAATTACATCAAGTGGTTTTGGATATTGTAATCTTGCTTCTTCGGTATCTGCATCAATATAATCGGTAATGCCATTTACTAAAGAGTGCGATAAACGACTTTCAACAGATTCTTTTCTCCAGCTTTCATCTTTAATAATTTCTTTTCCCTTTGCTTTAACCTTTTCGGCAAAGAGTATCATTTTTTCAGTGGTTTCGTTATTATCATTATTCCTGTTAAGAATAACGTCTTCGCAAAGTTGTTTTAATTCCGGCTCAATTTCATCGTACACGGCTAACTGTCCTGCATTTACAATGCCCATATCCATACCGGCATTAATGGCATGAAAAAGAAAAACGCTGTGAAAAGCCTCCCGTACATGTTCGTTGCCCCGAAATGAAAATGAAACATTACTTACACCACCACTTACTTTAGTAAGCGGCATCAGATTTTTTATTTCACGGGTTGCTTCAATAAAATCTACTGCATAATTATTGTGTTCTTCAATACCGGTAGCAATGGCAAATATATTAGGGTCAAAAATGATGTCCTGTGCTGCATAGCCAACCTGCCCTGTTAATATATTATATGCCCTTTTACAAATTTCCACTTTACGCTCTTTGGTATCTGCCTGGCCAGTTTCATCAAAGGCCATTACAATTACTGCAGCACCATACGATTTGCAGATGAAAGCCTGCTCAATGAATTTTTCTTCGCCTTCTTTCATCGAGATGGAATTAACAATACACTTGCCTTGTACACATTTTAAACCAGCTTCAATAATTTCAAATTTTGAAGAGTCTATCATGATGGGGATCTTGGCAATATCGGGTTCAGATTGTACCAGGTTTAAAAAAGATGTCATGGCCTGCACCCCGTCAAGCAATGCATCATCCATATTTACATCAATAACCTGTGCACCGTTTTCAACTTGCTGGCGGGCAACTGCCAGTGCGGCTTCGTACTGCCCGGTACGTATCAGGCGTGCAAACATTTTGCTGCCGGTTACATTGGTTCGTTCTCCAACATTTATAAAATTTGTTTCGGGCCTTACAGTAAGCGGCTCCAAACCGCTTAATTGTAAATATGGTTTTATTGTACTCATTTTTATTTTAAACTAATTCAACAATGGGTAATTCCCGTGGTTTAAATTTCTTTACTTCCTCTGCAATATGTTTAATATGGTCGGGTGTGGTGCCGCAACATCCACCTACAATATTTACAAAACCTTCTTTTGCCCATTCTTCAATAATATGGGCTGTTTCGTGCGGCTGCTCATCATACTCACCAAACGCATTTGGTAAACCGGCGTTAGGATAAGCAGAAGTATAGCATCCGGCTATTTGGCTAAGTTCTTCTATATGCGGCCTCATTTCTGCAGCGCCTAATGCACAGTTTAAGCCAATACTTAATGGGTTTGCATGCATAACGGATATATAAAATGCTTCCAATGTTTGTCCACTTAATGTGCGACCGCTGGCATCGGTTATCGTTCCGCTTATCATGATGGGTAGTTGGGGAAGATTATTTTTACGGAAAAAATTCTTTGTTGCATAGATGGCGGCTTTTGCGTTCAGGGTATCAAAAATGGTTTCAATTAAAATGATATCTACGCCTCCATCAACTAATCCTTTTATTTGTTCGGTATAAGCCTGGGCAACAGTATCAAAAGTTACTGCCCTAAAACCCGGATTGTTAACATCGGGTGATAGTGAAAGTGTTTTATTTAATGGGCCAATAGCACCTGCAACAAACCTGGGTTTATCTGGATTTTTTTTTGTGTATGCATCTGCAGCATTTCTGGCGCATTTTGCCGAAGCTACATTTAGTTCATACGCCAGCAATTGCATTTCATAATCGGCTTGTGCAATAGAAGTGCTGCTGAAAGTATTGGTTTCAATAATATCGGCACCGGCTTCTAAATATTGTTTGTGAATTTCTTCTATAATCTGTGGCTGTGTGATGCTTAACAGATCGTTATTGCCTTTAACATCGGTTTGCCATTCTTTAAACCTTTCTCCCCGAAAATCTTTTTCTTCCAGTTTATAGCGTTGTATCATTGTGCCCATGGCGCCATCAATGATTAAGATGCGATCTTTTAAACAATCCTGTATCGTTTTCATTTGCTTCATTTAAAGTTCAAAAATGTGTTACAAGTACAAGTGAGTGACACAACGATGTTGCCCATAGCTGTGAAGCTGACTTAAAAAATACCATAAACTTTTAAACGAGAATCAACCTGGAGGAAGTGTTGCAGCATTGCTTTCGTTTATTAGTTCAGTTGGTGAAACTTAACAGGCCGAACAATAAACAAATCTGCCTGTTGATGTGCAAATTTAAATGAACTGAGCGATAAAACAAAACCTGATATTGGGCCAAAGATTTGCTGGCGCCGGGTTAATTGCCCGATACAATAAAATTTTCTACAGGTATGCGGTTGCTGATACTCTTTGCCAAAGTCATTTCATCGGCATATTCCAGCTCTCCGCCAAACGAAATACCACGAGCTATGGTGGTTATTTTTACCGGTAATTGTTTTAATTTTTTACTGATATAGTAAATTGTTGTATCGCCCTGTATGGTTGGGCTAAGTGCAAAAATAATTTCTTCAATATTTTCTTTGGCAATACGGTTAACCAAAGCATCAATAGTTAATTGCTCAGGGCCTACGCCATCTAATGGCGAAATGATGCCGCCGAGAACATGATAGATGCCGTTGAATTGTTGTGTGCTTTCAATAGCAATCACATCACGTATGTTTTCTACTACACATAGCATTTCATTTTTACGGGCCGGGTTGCTGCAAATATTACAAAGTGCTTTATCAGAAATATTAAAACAACGGATGCAGAATTTTATTTCCTGCCTCATTTTAGCAATGGTTTCGCTAAACTTATTTACTTCTTCTGCATCTTGTTTAATTAGATGCAATACCAGGCGAAGAGCTGTTTTTTTGCCGATGCCGGGAAGTTTTGCAAATTCGTTAACGGCATTTTCTAAAAGAGTGGAAGAGAAAATCATGACGCAAATATAGTAAGTAGTGAGTGGCAAATGTCAGCTATACATAAGAAAAAAGCTGCTCTTTTTGTGAGCAGCTTTTGTAAAGTTATTATTGTTTTATTTTAAATTTCTAATAGATGCCATTGACTTATCGTGAAACTTTCCGGTAATAATTGCATTGTATAGCTGCCCGTCAATTTCTACAATTGCATCTATGCTACAACTTCCATCTGAGCAGCTTATGCGGCTTACATGTTTGATGTTGGATCTGGTTGTGTTAATGGTCGCTTTTTCAGTAGAGGGAGCAATGCCATTTTTACCGCTTCCTTTTACAGTTCCGTCCCATCCTTTTCTTGAGCTATTAAGGCTTTCGGGTGCCATCCATTTTATGGGCATTACTTCTATACCTGCAAATCCTGTAAGCTGTGCCAGGTTTGGATGGTTGGCTATTTTTAGCATGAGTGTACCCGGATAAAAAATAGTGTGGTCTTTACCATTTGAGCCTGTGATACGAAAACCGCCTTTGCTCTTAAAAAGAGGGTTACTGCCAGAGTTGTCGCTACTTTGATATAGGGGGTTGTTTACTAATGCTTCGCTGCTTTCGTCCTCCCAAGGATTGTAAGAATCATTTTCTAATGATTTTTTCTTTGGAAGGCCTTGCTCTTTAATGGCTATTTTTTTCTGAGATAAGGGATTTGTGCCAGATGAACCATTATCTTGATAAAGAGGATTGTTTACAAAATTTTCACTTACACCATCATTTGCCAAAAGATTTCTTGCTGCAATATCTCTATGAATTATTTTGTAAGTAATGCCTTCATGTGAGAAAATGATTGGCTCGTATTGACGCCGACCAGAGGCTTGGCCTGTTGCCGCATCTCTTGGAGCTACAACATCGTTAGCATCTTCATCGTCATAATTAATTGTAACAACAAATGGTTTGTGCATGCGCTTGCCGGAGGCTTGGCCAGTTGCCGCATCTCTTGGAGCT
>Ga0138256_10000125_pt1 | contig 89477 bp, 65 predicted proteins | sample KNB2016incub_MG_FD_105486 | JGI IMG/M metagenome (GOLD analysis project Ga0138256, IMG submission 105486) | Active sludge microbial communities from wastewater in Klosterneuburg, Austria - KNB2014incub_MG | ecosystem: Engineered > WWTP > Activated sludge > Unclassified | place: Austria... | reverse complement strand
GGAGAGTCCTGTACGTCCCAGTCCCCTTGCCGCAGACGTACCACACCCCCCTACGTCAGCTTCCCGTCCGCCCGCGCCCCCCGTAGCACCGGCACCAGCCCGTCCGCCGCCTCAACGCTCACGTTCGCCTGCGCCTCGGCCGTGCTTGCGCCCAGATGCGGTGTGTGGAGGACGTTCGGCAGCCCGAGGAGCGGGTGATCCGCAGGCGGCGGTTCGACGGCGTACACGTCGACGGCCGCGGCGCGCAGCCGACCGGTGCGGAGCGCCTCGGCCAGCGCGCCCTCGTCGACCAGGCCGCCGCGGGCGCCGTTGATCAGGACGGCCGTGGGCCGCATGCGTGCCAGCGCCGCCGCGTCGATCAGGTGCCGCGACTGCTCCGTCAGCGCCGCGTGCAGGCTGACCGCGTCGCTCTCGGCCAGCAGCGTCGGCAGGTCGACGCGGCGCACGCCGCTCTCGGACGCCCGATCGTCGGTCAAGCCCGGGCTGCAGGCGATGACCTTCATCTCGAACGCCAGCGCCCGCAGTGCGACGAGCCGCGCCACGCGTCCGAAGCCGATGAGGCCGAGCGTCTTGCCGGCGAGCTCCGTCCCGCCGAAGTCCCCCCGGCGCCACTCACGCGCGCCGAGCGAGGCGTGCGCCGGCGCGATGTGCCGTACGAGCGCGAGGAGGAGCGCGAAGGCCATCTCGGCCGTCGCCACGCTGTTCGCGCCCGGCGTGTTCAGGACGTGGATGCCGAACGCCTTGGCCGCCGCGACGTCGATGTTGTCCACACCCGCACCCGCCCGGGCGACGACCGCCAGTCGCGGCCGGCCGGCATCGAGGACGGCGCGGTCCACCTGCGTGGCGCTCCGGACGATCAGCGCGTCGTACCCGCCGATCGTCGCCAGGAGCACGTCGCGCGCCAGGCCGGTCGGCGCGTCGACGGCGATGCCCGCGGCGGACAGGCGCGCGAGCCCGGCAGGGCTGAGGGGGTCGGCGACGAGGACGCGGCGGTGAGAGAGGTCGTGATCGTGGGAGACGTCGTGCGAGAAGCCGTGGGAGTGGTCGTGGGAGAGGTCGTGGGAGACGTCGCTCGTCATGTCAGGCGCCCGCCCGAGCGCCGTCCTGCGCCAGGTAATCGTCCAACGCCCCGAGCAGCACGTCGATGTCCGCCACGTCGAGCTCGCCCATGTGGCCGATCCGCCACGTGACGTTCTTCAGCGTGCCGTAGCCGTTGCCCAGGATCATGTTCCGCGTGCGCAGGAAGCGGTTCAGCGCCCCGATGTCCCAGCCGTACGTATTGTCGATGCAGCTGACGGTCGGGGACTCGTAGCCCGCCTCCGAGCGCAATGTGAAGTCCCGATCCCGTGCCCACTCGATCGTCCGATCCCGCATCCGCATGTGGCGGGCGAAGCGACTCGCCAAGCCCTCGGCCAGGATCCGGTCGAGCTGGACGTCGAGCGCCCAAAGGAGCGAGATCGCCGGCGTCGCCGGCGTCTGGTGCTTCTCGAGCGAGGAAAGGAGCGTCAGGAAGTCGAAGTAGTAGCCGCGGTCGGGCACCGTCTTCGCCCGCGCCACCGCCCGCTCGCTCACGCTGCAGAACGACAGGCCCGGCGGCAACGCGAACGCCTTCTGGCTGCTCGTGAGGACGACGTCGAGATCCCAGGCGTCCGGCAGGATGTCCACCCCCGACACGCCGCTCACCGCATCGACCAGGATGACGATCTCGTCCCCGCCCGGCAGCGCGCGGACCGCACGGGCGATGTCCGCCAGCGGGTTCAGCACGCCCGCGCTCGTCTCGTTGTGGACGATCGCCAGCGCGTCGAACGAGCTGCCGGCGAGAGCGGCGGCGACCGCGTCCGCCTTGATCGCCCGCCCCGGCTCGGCCGCGAGCACCTCCACGGTCTTGCCGTTCAGCGCCGAGACCTCCGCCCAGCGCTCGCTGAACGCGCCGTTCACGCAGTGCAGGACGCGGGAGCGGACGCAGTTCCGGCTGGCGCCTTCCCACAGCCCGGTCCCCGAGCTCGCGCTGATCAGGACCGGCCGCTCGGTCTGGAAGACCGCCTTCAGCTTGGGCTCGATCCGCTCGACGAGATCGGCGCACTCCGGCATCCGGTGGCCGTACATCCAGCGCGCCTGCGCGTCGAGGACGTCCGGATGCACCTCGACCGGACCGGGAATGAAGAGCTTGAGGTGCTCGGCTGGGCGATCCGCCATGGTCGGGAGGCTCCTTGGGTACGCGGGTCCTTGGGGGCGCGGGTCAGGCGGGCGAGGGCCGGACGAGGGCATGCCGTTTCTTGCCGCGCGCGAGCCGGATCGTGCCGTCCGCGCCGACGTCTCCGAGCGTCACGGCCGTCATCGCGTCCGCCACGACGACGCCGTTCACCGCGGCGCCGCGCTCGCCGATCACGCGGCGCGCATCGCTGCCGCTCTCGGCCAGGCCGGCGCGGACGAGGAGTTGGAAGGCCGGCACGCCCGCCTCGAGGTCGCCGCGCGGGATCTCGAATTCCGGCAGGCCGCCGCCCGCGCCGCCGCCGGCGAACACCGCGCTCGCCGTCGCGGCGGCTTCCCGCGCGGCTGCCTCGCCGTGCAGGAGCGCGGTGGCCTCGTTGGCCAGCACGATCTTGGCGTCGTTCAGCGCCTGGCCTTCGCGCGCCGCCAGCGCGTCGATCTCGGCCGTCGGCCGCTCGGTGAAGATTCGCAGGAGCTGGCCGACCTGCGCGTCGTCGCAATTCCGCCAGTACTGCCAGTAGTCGTAGGGCGAGAGCATGTCGGCCGCGAGCCAGACGGCGCCCGATTCGGTCTTGCCCATCTTCTTGCCGTCGGCGGTGAGAAGGAGCGGGCACGTCAGACCCTGCAGCTCGGCGCCGCGCATCCGGCGGGCGAGGTCGACGCCCATCGTGATGTTGCCCCATTGGTCCGATCCGCCCATCTGCAGCGTGCAGCCGTGCCGATCGAACAGCTCGACGAAGTCGTACGCCTGCACGACGGCGTAATTGAACTCCAGGAAGCTGAGCGCCTGCTCGCGGTCCAGCCGGCTGCGGATGCTCTCCAGTGCGAGCAGGCGGTTCACCGTGAAGTGCCGCCCGACATCGCGCAGAAAGTCGATGTAGCCCAGGGCGCCGAGCCACGCACCGTTGTCCAGGATCAGCGCGCCGTTCGGGCCGTCGACGTCCAGCAGCCGCTCGAACGTGCCGCGGATCCGGTCGCGGTTCGTCTGGATCGCCGCCGCGTCCAGCACGGGCCGCATCTCGTCCTTGCCGGACGGATCGCCGATCCGCGTCGTCCCGCCGCCCAGGAGCGCGATCGGGCGGTGGCCGGCCTGCTGCAGCCGCCGCAGCTGCATGATGTTCACGAGGTTGCCGACATGAAGGCTCGGCGCCGTCAGGTCGAAGCCGATGTACGCCGTCTGCGGACCGCGCCCCATCGCCTCGTCGAGCGCGGCGAGATCCGTGCACTGATGGATGAGATCGCGCTCGGCGATCGTGCGCAAAAAGGGGCTCGACGGCGCCCCGGCGACGCTCACGGCGCCGGTTCCGCCGCCGCCTGCGGCCGGCGGGCCACGTAGTCCTCGACCGCCAGCAGGTTGCCCTCGCCGGCGCGCTCGACGGTCGCCAGCAGCTCGCCGATCGAGGCGACCTCCTCGAGCTGCTCGGCGACGAACCACTGCAGGAACTGCTGCGCGATGAAGTTCCGCTCGTCGAGCGCCGTGCCCATGAGGTCGTTGATGTGGCCGGTGACCGCATGCTCCCAGGCCAGCGCCGCGTTCACCGCATCCTCCGCCGAGGTGAAGGCATGGCGCGCCGCCGGGATCGCGGGGATCGCCACCTCGCCGCCCGAGTCGTTCACGAAGTGCACGAACTTCAGGGCGTGCATCTTCTCCTCGTCGGCCTGGCGATAGAAGAAGTCCGCCAGCTGCGGCAGGCTGGAGCGATCGAAGTAGCTGGCGATGCTGACGTACTCAAGGGACGCTCCGAACTCGCGTCCGATCTGGGCGTTCAGCGCGGCCTCGAGCGTGCTGCTGATCAGCTTCCGCTCGCGCGGCTTGGCGCGTCCGTCGCCACCGGTCGATTTGGCCATGTTCTTTCGGCTCCGTGCGGATGGTTCGTCGGGCGGCTGAGTCTAACCGACGGCCCGGGCCAGGGCCAATCTTTCACCTCGTGCCGCTGCGCCGCGCTACACTGCCGGCGTCCGAGCTGAACCGCCCGCCGCCCGACCGCCCGCCGCACGCAAGGAAGAACCGATGGCCACCATATTCGAGAAGATCATCGCCGGCGAGATCCCGGCCGACATCCTCCACCACGACGACCTCGTCACCGCCTTCCGCGACATCGACCCGCGCGCGCCGACGCACATCGTCATCGTCCCGAACCGCGCGATCCCGACCGTGAACGACGTGACGGCCGACGACGAGCCCGCGCTCGGTCGGATGTTCACCGTCGCGCGCCTGCTGGCCGCGCGCGACGGGATCGCCGAAGGCGGCTACCGCCTGATCGTGAACTGCAACAAGGACGGCGGGCAGGAGGTGTTCCACGTGCACATGCACCTCTTGGGAGGACGGGCGCTCGGGCCGATCCTCGCCCGGCCGGGTTGAGCGCGGCCACCCTCACGCCAGCCGGACCTCGCCGCGCAGCGTCCCCGCCCGCGCCCCGTGTGCCGTGACCCCAAGCGTCGCTCCCGCCGGTGCCCGCACGAGCCACTCCGCCTTGCCGCGGTGATCCGTGGCGCCGTTCGAGAACCAGCCGCCGGCCATCTTGCTGGAGCGGCCCTCCAGGTGGCCGACCTCGACGGCCGGCTGGCCGCCGACAAGGGTGGCGCCGTCGCCGAGCTGAAGTTCGAGCCGCACGGGGCGGGCGGTGCCGACCTTGCGCGCCTGCTGGCTGGCGGACGTCGCCAGGAAGCCGGTGTTGTCGACGACGGCGACGATCCGCCAGACGTCGTCGCCGAGGGCCGTCGGCTCCAGCGCGCGCCACGCGAGGCGCGGGGCGAGGTCGGCGAAGGCCAGGGCGAAGGCGGCCTGCGGGGCGATCTCGGCTTCCAGGAGGTGAGGCGGTGGGTTGCGCCACGTGAGGAAGCCGTTCGCGCCGCCGATCTCGAGGGGCCCGAGCTGTGGGTGCTCGAAGGGCGTCCAGCTGTGCAGCTGGTCCGGCGCGTTCGCCGCGACCCAGTCGAAGATCTTGACGTCGTCGGCCGTGGGGTGGAAGCGCATCCACTCGATGAACCGCTTCTCCTTGTTCTTCTCCTCGATCCCGGCCGCCGTCGGCAGGTCCCAGAGCTCGACGGTGAAGGCGAAGACGCCGCGGTCGCTGTAGAGCCAGTCGTCGAACACACCGCTGATCACCTCCTTGGGGTGGTAGCGGAAGTGGTGGTAGACGCTGACGTTCGGGTAGCCGGTCAGGTCGGTGCCGCGCTGGCCGATGGCCTCGTACGTGAACTTGTCGGCCGTGTCCATCTCGTCGTCGGACTTCATGCTGAATGGGCGCAGGATCGCACGGCTGTAGGTGTGGTAGGTCAGCGCGCCGAAGATGTTGTCGTGCGCGGCGAAGAACCGGAGCACGGCTTGCGCCTCGGGTTCGGAACCGGGATAGTCGCCCGCGCCGTACTGCTGGCCCTCGGGCCGCCAGCCGCCGGCGAAGTTGCGGTTCAAGTCGAGGCTCTGCTCGGGCCGGGCGAGCTTGATCACGTGGCCGTCGTAGTTGTGAATCGTGCCTTCCGGCAACAGGCGATAGTACGTCCCGCCGTGCTCGTCCGGTGCGCGCTTGATCATGCAGCGCGGGTCGTGATCGGAGGCCTTCCAGTCGCCGTTCGGGTCCTGGATCCGCATCTGCAGGATCCGGCCGTTGCCGTCGACGTCCTCGGCATGCAGGCCGTCCTGCTTGTCAGGGTAGGGGTAGCGCCGCGTGCTGCTGCGCACGTGTCGCGGCGAAGCGGACAGCGCGAGCGCCGCGCCGTCCGGATTGAGGCGGGGCACGATGTACAGCGCGCCCGTATCCAGGATGCGACGCACCGCATCGTCGCCGGCGTCGTAGCGCGTCAGCACGCTGTGGATCACGTACAGGGCGGCCATCGACGCCGTCACCTCGGTGGCGTGGATGTTCGCATCGATCCAGAGCGCCGGTTTGTCCGTGTCCGGTCCGGTCGCCGTGTTCGTGAGGACGATGAGCTCGATCTCGCGTCCCTCGTGCGACAGCCCGAGCACGTCGCGCCGGGCGAGCGTCGGATGGGCCGCGACGAGCTCGGCGAGTTGCGCCGACAGGTCGTCGTTGTCGTAATACGTGTCGAAGCGGGCGGGCATCGGTGGCTCCTGAGTCGGTGGGTGGGTGCGTGGCTATGGTGCGTGGCTACGGTGGGTGGCTACGGTGCGAGGACGGCAAACGCGACGCCGTCGGCTGGCACGATCACTTCGGTGCGGACGGGTGCGCTGTGGTGGACCATGGACAGCGCGTAGCGGCCGGGCGGCAGGTCGCTGAAGACGAGGTTCTCGTCGAACGGCGCAGTTGGATGGACGTGCTCGGCCGGATAGGTCCGGCTGTTGGCGATCCAACGCTCGCCGCCGTCCAGCGCAAACAATCCGACGAGCGCACCGGGCAGCGGCCGCCCGACGGCGTCGCGGACGCGGGCGACGACGGCGCCGGTGCCCGGCACGGGCGCCAGGAACAACAACGGGTTGCGCGTGGCCTCGTAGTCGACCGCTGCCGTGCGGACCTCGAGGTGCAGGTGCGGCCCGAGCGCGATCCCGGCCATCCCGACGGTGCCGATCGCGGCACCGCGCTGCACCTTCTGCCCATACCGCACCCGCGTCGACGCCAGATGCCCATACAGCGAGTACAACGGCTGGCCGTCGAGCGTGGCATCATGTCGGACGATGACGAGCCGGCCGAAGAAGTCGAACGTCGGTCCGAAGCGGCGGGCTTCGTCCTCGCCCGCATACGCCACCGTCCCGTCGCCGATCGAGCGCACCTCGGTCCCCGCGCCGGCGCCGAGGTCGTTGCCGTGGTGGAGGAGGAGCGATCCTTCGGCGTTCGTGCCGTAGAGGTATGAGTTCGCGGGCAGGGCGAGGTCGGGCGGATCGAACGGGCGGCCGAAGCGGAAGAACGGGGCGGGCGGCGAAACGACGCCCACCGCAGGCGCCCACGGTGTCGCCGTCGCGCTCGGCCGCGGGGACGGCGTGGCCGGCCGGGGCGATGGGCTGGGCGTGGCCGTCGCAGCCAGCCACGCCGGCAGGCGGATCGGGCCGGCGGGGAAGGACGGGCGGGCGATCTGCCACCACGCGGGCAGCACGACGGCGCCCAGCAGGAGGGCGGCGAGCGCGAATCGGCGTCGACGCCGCCGCCGTCGCCGCGGATCCGGCTCGCCGCCGGCCAGCGCACCGCTGATGGGAAGAGGGGAGAGGGGGTTCATCGTGGGGGGGGAGTATATGGAGCCAAGCGAGGCGGGCAACGATCCGCCCGCGCAGGTCGGCGGGCCGGCGCCCGGTTCGGACGCGCTGCGCATCGATATCGTGACGTTGTTCCCCGCGATGTTCGCCGGGCCGTTCGAGCACAGCATGATCGCCCGCGCCGCCACCGCCGGCCTCGTCGACATCCGTGTGCACGATCTGCGTCTGTGGGCGACGGACCGCCACCGCACGGCGGATGACTATGCCTTTGGCGGCGGCGGGGGGATGGTCCTCAAGCCGGAGCCCCTGTTCCGCGCCGTCGAAGACCTGCTCGGGATCGAGCCACTCTGTCCGGAAGGCCCGCCGCCGCCGTGCCCGGTCGTCCTGATGACGCCCCAGGGCCACCGCTTCGACCACGCCCGAGCCCGAAGCCTCGCCGCCGGGGACCGCTTCATCCTCCTGTGCGGCCACTACGAGGGCTTCGACGAGCGCGTCCGGCTGCACCTGGCCACGCTCGAGGTCTCGATCGGCGACTTCGTCGTCACCGGCGGCGAGCTGCCGGCGATGCTCGTGGCGGATGCCGTCGCGCGGCTCCGACCGGGCGTCGTCGGGCTCGCCGGCGGCGTCGAGTCCGACAGCCACGCTGCCGGACGCCTCGAGCACCCGCACTACACCCGCCCGGCCGACTTCCGCGGCTGGACGGTGCCGTCCGTCCTGACCAGCGGCGACCACGGCGCGGTGGCCGTGTGGCGCAAGCGAACGGCGTTCCAGCGAACGGCGGAGCGCCGTCCCGACATGCTGGCGGCCGTTCCGCCGGACAGGGATGAGGCGCGCTGGTTGGGAGAACTCTGAACATCCTCGTCCACCCCATCCTTGTCCGCCACAGCACCTCGTGGTAGCATACCGCGGTTCGCCGCACCACCTCTAGGAAGAAGACCATGTCCGACCTCGTCAAGAGCCTCGGCGTCGAGCACATGCTCGATCGGCCCGACGCCGTTCCGTATGGCAAGCTGCGCGTCGGGGACACCGTTCGCGTGCACTTCCGGATCGTCGAAGGATCGCGTGAGCGCCTTCAGGCGTTCCAGGGTGTCGTGATCGCCGTGAACCCCGGCACGTCCGATGCCAACTTCGCGGTGCGCCGCACCGGCGCCCACGGCGTCGGGGTGGAGCGGATCTTCCCGATCCACTCCCCGCGCCTCGAGCAGCTCGAGATCCTGCGCCACGCCCACGTCCGCCGCGCCCGGCTGTACTACCTCCGCGAGCGCACCGGCAAGCGGGCGCGCCTGCGCGAGAAGCGCCGCTTTGCCGCGGTCGCCCGCGCCGAGCCCGAGGCGAACGCCGAATCGTAGGGGCAGCCCCCCGTGGCTGCCCTCTGCGCCCCGACCGTTCCCGCCATTGCCCAAGAGCGATCCCTCATCGACGCCGGCCACCGCCACGTGGCCGGCGTCGATGAGGTGGGTCGCGGCGCGCTGGCCGGCCCGGTTGTGGCCGCCGCCGTCGTGCTCCGGCTGGCGAACGATCGGGAGCGGGCCGGGACGTGCGAACGTCTGGCGGAGGTGCGCGACTCCAAGGTGCTTGACCGGTCGGAGCGCGCCCGCCTCGCGCCGCTCGTCGAGGCCGCAGCGTTGGCCTGGTCTGTCGGCTGGGCGACGGCGGCCGAAGTCGACATGCTCGGCATCGGACGCGCGACGTGGCTGGCGATGCGCCGGTCGCTGGCGGGACTGGCCGTCGTGCCCGACGCCGTCCTCGTCGACGGTCTGGCGCTGCCGTCGCTTGGCCCGTGGCTGCAACGGAGCATCGTCAAGGGCGACGGGACGGTCCTGTCCATCGCCGCGGCCAGCGTCGTCGCCAAGGTTCACCGTGATGCATGGATGATCCGACTGGACGAGGCCTGCGCCGGCTACGGCTTCGCATCGCACAAGGGCTACGGTGCGACGACCCACCGCGACGCGATCGCGGTGCGCGGTGCGACGACGCACCACCGGCTGACGTGGCGACTGCTGCCGAACGTCGCGACGTCCGAGGCGGCGGCGGATGAGCGAACCCCCGCCGCCCGCCGCGCCGTTGCCCGACGACCGCAAGCCGATGGGCGCGCGCGCGGAAGCGCACGTGGCCGAACGGCTGGCGGCGGCGGGCTGGACGATCCTGGCGCGCAACTGGCGCTGCCGACTGGGTGAGCTCGACATCGTCGCCCGGGACGGCGCGTGCTTGGTGTGCGTGGAGGTCCGGGCGCGGCGCGGGACGCGGTTCGGGTCGCCCGAGGAGAGCGTCGACGCGCGGAAGCAGGCGCGCCTCGCGCGCCTCGCCCAAGCGTATGTCCAGGCCGCGGGCTGGCACGGACCGTGGCGGATCGACGTCGTGGCCGTCGAAGCGTCCGGCGACGGAACGCCGCAGCGCGTCCGGCACTACAAGAGCGCGGTCGGGTTGTGACGAGCGTGCGTGCGATCGTGCTCGTCGGCCCGACCGCGGTCGGGAAGTCCGGCTGCGCCCTCGCGCTGGCCGAGATGCTCGGCGGAGAGATCGTCTCGCTGGACTCGCGGCAGCTGTATGTGGGGATGGACATCGGCACGGCCAAGCCGACCGCGTCCGAGCGCGCGCGCGTGCCTCATCACCTGATCGATGTCGCGGACGCGGCGGACGTCCTCTCGCTGGCCGAGGTGCTGGAACGCGCCGAACGGGCGGTCGCCGACACGCTGGCGCGCGGCCGGCGTCCGATCCTCGTCGGCGGGACCGGGCAGTACGTCCGGGCCTTCCTCGAGGGCTGGTCCGTGCCGGCGGTCCCGCCCGACCCCGACCTGCGCGCCGAGCTCTTCGCGGCCGCGGAGCGCGACGGGCCGCCGGCGCTCCATGCGCGCCTGGCGGCCGTCGACCCAATCTCCGCGGCCCGCCTCCACCCGAACAACGTTCGGCGCATCGTCCGGGCGCTCGAGGTGTTCGCGCACGGGGGGCGGTCGCTGTCCGATCTGCAGGCCGAGCGGCGGAGCGTGCCGGACGCCGTCGTCGTCGGCCTCGCCCGCGAGGCGGACGACCTCGGCCGGCGGATCGACGCGCGGATCGACCAGATGATCGCCGCAGGGCTGGAGGACGAGGTCCGGGCGCTCGTCGCGCGCGGCGTCGGGTTCGGCCACCCGAACATGAGCGGCGTCGGCTATGCCGAGTGGCGGCCGTACTTCGAGGGGGACGGCACGCGGGACGATGTCGTCCTGCGTCTTCGTTGGACGACGCGCCGGCTCGTGCGCAAGCAGTCGCTGTGGTTCAGACCGGACGATCCGCGGATCCGGTGGGTGGCTGCGGTGGATGACGACGGGCGGAATGCGGTCGCGGTCGCGGCGGCCGTGGGGTAGAACCGACACGGGCGCGGTGGATGCGGCGCGACGTGCGCGCAGCGTCCGCGCGGCGTCGGCCGTCGCAGTCGCCCCCGTCACTCCGCGCGCTTGTGCGCCTTCTCCGCCCGCCGAACGATCCGGTTCCACGCGCCGGTCAGGCCCATCGCCTGCTTGACCGCCTTCATCGTCTCCCGGGCCTCATCGCGCATCCGCAGCGTGCCCTCCACGATCAGCGCGTCGACGAAGCCGCCGCGTGCGGCGTAGTCGGCCCGGCGCTCGCGGACGGGTGAGAGGAAGGCCTCCAGAACCTCGAGCAGGTGCGCCTTGACCTCGACGTCGCCCACCGTGCCGGTGCGGTAGCGCGCCTTCAGGGCGTCGACGGCCGCGGTGTCCGGGTCGAAGAGGTCGAGGTAGTCGAAAACCGGGTTCCCCTCGACCGTGCCGGGAATGTCCGCGTGCACGCGCTTGGGGTCGGTGTACATGCTCCGCACGCGGCGGCGGAGCGTCGCGGCATCGTCGGACAGGAAAATCGCGTTGTCGAGGCTCTTGGACATCTTCGCGTTGCCGTCCGTCCCGACGAGCGTGCCGCCGACGACGAAGGCATCCGGGATCGGGAAGACCTCGCCGTACGCGCTGTTGAAGCGGCGAGCGATCTGGCGCGTGATCTCGACGTGCGACTCGTTGTCCTTGCCGACCGGCACGACGTGCGCCCGCGGCAGGAGGATGTCGGCCGCCTGGAGCACGGGGTAGCCGAGCAGGCTGTACGGGATCTGCTCGAGCCCGGCGGCCGAGGCCATGTCCTTGATCGTCGGCAGCTGCTGGAGGCGCTCGACGGTCACGAGCGACGACAGGAGCAGTTGGAGCTCGTACACCTCGTGCACGGCCGACTGCAGGTAGAACGTGACCGCGGCCGGGTCGATCCCGACGGCCAGATGGTCGAGCACGATCTCGCGCGCATGCTCGCTGATGTGCTCGATGTCGTCCTTCGACGGCTTCGTCGTCAACATGTGCAAGTCGGCGATGATGAAGAAGCTGTCGTGGTCATGCTGGAACGCCAGCCGGTGGCGCAAGCTGCCGACGTAGTGTCCGAGGTGGAGGCGGCCCGTCGGGCGGTCGCCGGTCAGGATCCGCTTGCGGTGCTCCCCTGGCGCCGTTTCCCGGGCTGCGGTGTGAGGTTCGTCCACGCTTTCACTCCAGAGTTCGGCTGCCGGCCGCCCGACATTACGGAAGTCATCACGGAAGGACTGTCCTTACGGAAGGATCGTCTCGCGCACGAGCGGCCGTGGCCTGGCCGCACCGTCTCCTTCGCCAAAGCGCATCGCGGCGCGCACCGCCGCCGCGCACGCCTCGGCGGCGGCCGCGCTGCGCGCGTGCACCCACGCCAGCGTGTCGCCTGTCGATACGGCGGAACCGACCTTGGCCCCCAGGACGATCCCGACCGCCGGATCGATCGCCTCGCCCTTCACGCGCCGCCCGGCGCCGAGCGCCACCGCGGCATCGCCGAGCGCACGCGCGTCGACCGTGGTCAGGACGCCCGCGCGCTCAGACGGCACGGCGTGAACGATCTCCGCGCGCGGCAGGCGCCCATCGTCGTCGATCGCCCTTGGGTCACCGCCCTGCGCTTCGACCATTCGCTTCAAACGTTCGAGCGCCTGCCCGGAGCGGATCGCTTCGAGCAGGGCGGGCCGCGCCGCGTCGACCGTGGCGTATGTGCCGCCGGCGACGTGCATGAGGCCGGCGAGTTCGAGCGAGAGGGCGGTGAGGTCGTCCGGGCCGTCGCCGCGCAGCGTTTGAACGGCCTCGCGAACCTCGAGTGCGTTGCCGATCGCAAACCCGAGCGGCTCGTCCATCGCCGAGATCAGCGCCGCCACGCGGCGCGGCGGGTCGGCCGCGCGCCCGAGCGCGACCATCGTCCCGGCCAGCGCACGGGCAGCGGCCAGGTCGGCCATGAAGGCGCCCTTGCCGACCTTGACGTCCAGCACGATCGCCCGTGCGCCGGCCGCGAGCTTCTTGGACATGATCGAGGCCGCGATGAGGGGCAGGCTCGGCACCGTGCCGGTCACGTCGCGCAGCGCGTACAGGATGCGATCGGCCGGCGCAAGATCGGCCGACTGTCCGGCGATGACGAGCCCGATGTGCTCCGCCTGCCGGATGAACCGCTCGGTGTCCAGATCGACGGTGAGGCCGGGGATGCTTTCAAGCTTGTCGAGCGTCCCGCCCGTGTGGCCGAGCCCCCGGCCGCTCATCTTGGCGACGACGAGCCCGGTTGCGGCCGCGAGCGGCCCGACGACGAGCGTCGTCTTGTCACCGACGCCGCCGGTGGAGTGCTTGTCGACGATCGGTCCCGCGATGCGCGACAGGTCGAGTCGGACGCCGCTGTGGGCCATCGCGTCCGTCAGCGCCGCCGTCTCGGCAGCGTCCATCCCACGCAGCACGACGGCCATCAGCCACGCCGCGAGCTGGTAGTCCGGCACTTCGCCGCGCACGACGGCGCCGATGAGCGCCGCGATGTCGGCCGCGCCGAGGGCGTGCCCGTCGCGCTTGGCTTCGATCAGGGGCAGGATCGAGTGCATCGGAGTCGCGTCCATCGGATCAGTATAATGGCGCTGCCCATCCGGGCGGTCCCCCGAACGAACAAGGACTGGCATGCCCAACCGCACCGACCCCGAACGCGCTCCTCGCCCCCACCTCGCCGTCGTCGGCGGGGGGCTGGCCGGCTGCGAGGCCGCATGGCAGGCCGCCCAGCGCGGCGTCGACGTCACGTTGTACGAGATGCGTCCGCGCCGCACGACCCCGGCGCACACGACGGACCGTTTGGCCGAGCTCGTGTGCTCCAACAGCCTCGGCAGCACGCTGCCCGACCGTTCCGGCGGCCTGCTGAAATCCGAGATGCGCTTGCTCGGTTCGCTCGTCCTCGCGGCGGCCGAAGCGGCGGCGCTGCCCGCCGGCGGCGCGTTGGCCGTCGACCGGGCGCTGTTCGCCGAGGGCGTGACGGCGGCGCTCGAGGCCCATCCGCGGATCACCGTCGTTCGGGAGGAGGTCACGCGCGTCCCGGACGGACCGGCGGTCATCGCCACCGGGCCGCTGACGAGCGACCTGCTCGCCGCCGATCTCGTCCGCCTGACGGGCGCCGAACACCTCTACTTCTACGACGCCCTGGCGCCGATCGTCGCGGCCGACTCGATCGACATGGGCATCGCGTTCCGCGGTTCGCGCTGGGGCAGGGGCGAGACCGAGGCCGGCGACTACATCAACTGCCCGATGGACGAGGCCGAGTTCACACGCTTCTACGACGCGCTGTGTGCCGCCGAGCGGATCCCGCTGCCGGCGTTCGAGGACGCACCGGCGTCCGTGGCCAACGTATCCGGCGCCGCCGCCGCCGCCGACGCATTCTTCGAAGGCTGCCTTCCGATCGAGGTCATCGCGCGGCGCGGCAAGAAGTCGCTCACGTTCGGGCCGATGCGGCCGGTGGGTTTGCGCGATCCGCGCTCCAACGTCCGCCCGTACGCCGTCGTCCAGTTGCGACAGGACAACGTCGCCGCCACGCTCTACAACCTCGTCGGCTTCCAGACGAACGTGCGCTGGGGCGAACAGGAGGCCGTGCTGCGCCTGATCCCCGGCCTCGAGGCAGCCGAGTTCGTCCGGCTGGGCCAGATGCACCGCAACACGTACATCAACAGCCCCGTCCTGCTCCGGCCGACGATGGCGATGCGCGACCGGCCCGACCTCTACTTTGCCGGTCAGATCACCGGGATCGAGGGCTACACCGGCAACGCGGCCAGCGGGCTCGTCGCCGGCGCCAACGCCGCCCGGGCGATCCTCGGCCGGACGACGGCCAGCCTGCCGGTCACGACGATGCTCGGCGCCCTCTGCCACTACGTCACGCACGCCGATCCGGCGCACTTCCAGCCGATGAAGTCGAACTTCGGGCTCATGCCGCCGCTCGACTCCCCTCCGCGCGCCAAGGCGGACCGCCACCGCGCATACGCCGATCGGGCGCTCGCCGACCTTGCGGTCTGGGCGGATGACGTCGATTGGGGGCCGCCGCCGGCCCTGGTGCCGGCACGGGCGGCGCTGCCCGAAATGGAAGGCGCCGGCGCATGACGAAACGGAATGCGTCCGCCAAGAAGGAAGCCATCGCCAGCAGCCGGGCGGCTCGGGCAGGGAAGGGCGTCGTCGGGGATGGCGCAGGGGACGACGCCGAGGCGTTCGAGGATGACGCGCTCGACGCATCGGACGACACTGCGGACGGCGACCCCGAAGACGCCCCCGAACTCGAGATCGTGCATGAGACCGACAACCTCGCGGGCGACGAGCGGCTCGACTGGCAGCTGCGGGACGTCAAGCCGACCGAGCGCGGCTTGCTCGTCGGCGTGGACATCGCCGGCGAAAGCGCTTGGCCGATCGCCGCGTCGCTCGACGAGCTCGGGGCGCTCGCCGAGACCGCCGGCGTGGGCGTCGTAGGGCGGGCAACGCAGCGGCGGCGCTCGCCCGAACCGAGCACGCTGGTCGGACGCGGGAAGGTCGAGGAGCTCAAGGAGGCCGCGGCCGATCTGTCGGTCGACGTCGTCCTGTTCGACCGCGAGCTCTCGCCGCGACAGCAGCGCAACCTCGAGAAAGCGCTCGACAAGAAGGTCATCGATCGCACCGCCCTCATCCTTGACATCTTCGCGCAGCATGCGCGCACGCGTGACGGCATGCTGCAGGTCGAGCTGGCGCAGTTGGAGTACCGGCTGCCGCGCCTCACGCGGATGTGGACGCACCTCGCGCGCCAAGCGGGCGGACGGGCCGGCGGCGCGGGCGGCGGCGTCGGGGTGCGAGGGCCGGGCGAGACGCAGCTCGAGATCGACAAGCGCGAGATCGGGCGGCGGATCGCGTTCCTCAAAGGGCAGATCGAGACGCTGCGCGCCCAGCGCCGACAGAGCCGGCGGCGGCGCCAGCGTTCCGGGCTGCCGACGGTTTCGCTCGTGGGCTATACGAACGCCGGCAAGAGCACCCTGTCGAACGCGCTCGTCGGCGAGGCCACGATCTACGCTGCCGATCAGCTCTTCGCGACGCTCGACCCGACGACGCGGCGCATCCAGCTGACGAGCGGACGGCAGGCTCTGATCAGCGACACCGTCGGGTTCATCCAACGGCTGCCGACGGAACTCGTCGCCGCCTTCCGCGCGACGCTGGAAGAGGTCATCGAGGCGGATGTGCTGCTGCACGTTGTCGACCTGTCGCACCCGGCCGCGATCGACCAGGCGGAGACGGTGGAACGGGTGCTCGGCGAGCTCGGCCTCGAGTCACCGCCGATGGTCGTGGCCGTGAACAAGATCGACCGCGTCGTCGAGGCCGAGACGTGGCGCGGGCTGCGCCGAAGCGGCGACGGCGCCGCGCTCATCGACGCGCTCGACGACGTCCCGCGCTGGGCGCTCCTCACGGCGCGCTATCCCGACGCCGTGCCGATCTGCGCAGCGGAGGGCATCGGCCTGGATGCGCTGCGCGATGCGCTGGACGAGGCGCTTCGCGGCGGCCTCGTGCCGGCCGAGCTCCTGATCCCATACAGTGCCGGCGAGCTCCTGCACCGGCTGCACACGTACGGTGTCGTGGACGACGAGCGCTACGAAGCCGGCGGCACCCGGATCACGGCGCAGGTGCCGCCGTACCTGTTGGGCGACGTCGAAGCCTACCGCGTGAAGAGCTGACCGCTCAGCGGCGCCGAATCGGCGGTACGGCGCGGAACAGCCGCGGCAGATAGATCGGACCGGCGCGGCGCGCGGTCGCGGATGCGGTCGGCGTGGCCGTGAGGGTCGGCGGCGGCTGGGTCGGGGGAGGGGTCGATGTGGCGGGATCGGGCGGCGTCGAGGTCGGCTCCACAGTCGGTGACGCCGTTGGCCCGGCGGTGGGGGTGGCGGTGCCGGCCGTCCAATCGGGCATGAACCCGAACTCGAAATTCGTCGCGCTGTTCGGCGCCTCGGCCCCGCCCGCCGCGCCGGTCAGTCGACCGACGGTTCGGGACGCGACGTCGATCCGGTACAGCCCCTTGAATTGACCGGCGGTGCGCGTGAACGGATCGGCGGTGCGCGCACGTTGGGCGGGCACGGCGGGGCGCGGCTCCATCGGCGGAGCAAGGCGTGCCGTGATCGACAGGTTGTGGGAGAAGGTCGTCTCCAGCAGTCGCACGCCGGCGTTCGCGATGTTGGCGAACAGGATCTCGCTGCCGTCCGGTGACCACGACCACGCGTCGCTCGCGAGCTCGCACAGCCGTTCGCGCCGGCCGGTGAGCGGATCATACGTACTGAGGGCGCCGAACGGCAGGTTGTTCCGATTGCCGATGAAGCCGATCCGCTCGCCGGCCGGATCGAAGCGCGGGAAGCGGACGTGCTCGTCCGGCAGCGCCAGCACCGGCCGGCGATCCGTGCCGTCGGGGTGAACGGTGTGGAGGGTCCACCGGTCGCCGGGAGCCGGCGCATGGGCGAGGGCGACGAACGCGATCCGGGTGCCGTCCGGCGACCAATCCGGATCGCGCTCGTCGATGGCGGGGGTATCGGTCAGGGTCCGCCGCGATCCGTCGGGCGAACCGTCGTCGCACCAGATCTTCAGATCGAAGCGCGTCTCGTCATCCGCGCGCCCGCCGTTGTAGACCAGGCAGCGACCGTCGGGCGACCACGCTGCATCGCCGCTCAGCCCGTCGCGGACGACGACGGTGCGCGGCACGCCGCCGTCCGCATCGACGATGTGGAGCGTCGCGGCGCCGTCGCGGAATGTGGCAAACGCAACGCGTTGTCCGTCGGGCGACCAACGCGGCTGATCCTCACCTGCGGCGGACTCGCTGATGTCCGACAGACGCGACTCGTTCGATCCGTCCGGATCGGACGTGAACATGTCGAACACTTCCACGGCTTGACGGGTGTACACGATCCGGCCGGCGGCCGGCATGGCCGGCGGGAATTCCTGCCGCTCGTCGGCCCGGACCGCGCCGTGCCGGTCAAGGTCGCCGCGCGAGACGCCGGACGCGGTGATCGCGGCGGCGAAGGCGAGCGCAACTGCGGCGCAGGCGGCGGGGCGCCGGCGCGCGATCTGGTTTGTCATAACGCGATGATACCACGCCGCGCGCATCGTCAAGGGGTGGGAGGGGAAGGGGGGGCATACGGGCGGCGGACAGCACGAAGGCGGATGGGGTTTACCCATCCGCCTTCGTGCTGTCGGATGCGCCGGTCGTTAGTTGCCCGTGGCCGGAATCGGGGGATCGAGGCGGATCGGCGCCGGTGTGCGGATCGTGTAGTGGCGGATCCACACCAGCGCCGCGCGTGCCTCGGACAGGTCGTGGGCGATGGCGGCATCGAGGGCGACCGGCGCGCCGCATGCGGTGGCGGACATCACGCTGAGCGCGTCGACGGCGCCCGCCAGACGGTTGTGCTGTGCGGTGAGCGCGGCGGGTGCGACCGTTCCCGAAAGATCGTCGGCCATGGAGTTGCCGCGTGCGGCGAGGTCGAGGATCTCGGCCGAGCACTTGATCTCCGGCTTGGCGACGCTGGCCGAAGCCAAGCTGTCGACGTCGTTCGTCCATGCGGTGATCACAGGTGCGAAGTCGCGCATCGCGTCGCGGTACGTGTCGATCTCGTCGGCGCTCGCGCGGGCGGCGGTGGCGACGAAGGCGACGGTCAGGGAAGCGGCCAGGGCAATGGTCTGGATCAGGCGGCGCATGTTCGTCTCCGTTTGGTGGCGCTGTCACGACTGCGGTGACGATGAACAGTGTACAGGCCGGTCGGGGCCGCTGCTTGACCGCGGCGTTCCGGCGGCGCGACGCCCGACGGTCCCGGTGCTGACGCAGCGGTGACGGCGTGCTGACACACGGTGGATGGGCGGTGGGCGGCGGTGGCTGAACCCGGGCGCGTTGCGATTGCGGCACCCACGCGTACGTCGCACTATGGTCATTATGTCGATTGAATGACATTCCGGGGGAGTCGGCGGCCGGCCGATCGGTCGCATGCCTTGCGCTATACTCGTGCACCCCGCCGTCCGCCCCTGATATGCGAGGTTCGTTGGGTCATGCGGTACTTCTTGCGGCTTACGTTGTTGTTCGTGGTGGCGTTGGTCGTCCTCCTGTTCGCGTTCGCGCTCGGGTACCGGTCCGCGGACCGGTTGGATCCGGCGCTCACGGCCCGACTCGAGACGCTCGTCGCGCGGCGGGCGGACGGCGGCGCGGCGCTCGGCGCACGGGCCCCGGATGCGGCGGCGGACGGTGCCGACTCCGACGAAGCATCGTCGTCGCCGACGGACCCGACGACCGCATCGGATCCGGCCGCGCCGATGGCCGACGGCTTGGCCGATGCGGGCTTCGACACGTTCTGGTCGGCTTGGAAGGCGATCACCGACACGTACGGGAGTGAGCTGCCCGACTCCAAGGTGATCACGTATGGCGCCATTCGCGGCAGCCTGCGCGCGCTGAACGACCCCTACACGCTCTTCTCCGATCCGGTGGACACGGAGATCCAGCGGCCGGAGCTCGAAGGCGAGTTCAGCGGCATCGGGGCGTTCGTGAATCAGAACGACCAGGGCCAGTTGGTGATCCAGACCCCGATGCGCGGCCAGCCGGCCGAGAAGGCCGGCATCAAGTCCGGCGACATCGTCCTCAAGGTGGACGGACGCGATATCGCGGGGCTCGAGACGAACGAGGCCGTTCTCCTGATCCGCGGCAAGAAGGGCACGCGCGTGGTGCTCACGCTGCTGCGCGAAGGCACGCCGGAACCGTTCGACGTCGGGGTCGTGCGCGACACGATCAAGGTCCCGTCGGTGAACACCGCGCGGCTCCTGACGGACGAAGGCGCTCCCACGGTCGGCTACATCGAGCTGACCGTGTTCGCTCAGGAGACCCGCGACGAGATGCGTACGGCCATCCGTGACCTGCGCGAGGCCGGCATGCAGGCGCTCGTGCTCGACCTGCGCAACAATCCGGGCGGGTACTTGAACGCGGCCATCGGCGTGACGAGCGAGTTCGTCGAGAGCGGCGTCGTCACGTATCGCGAGGACCGGGCCGGCGTTCGCAACGAGGAGCGGGTCGTTCCGGGCGGCACGGCGTATGACGTGCCGCTCGTCGTCCTGGTCAACGGCGGCAGCGCCTCCGCCAGCGAGATCGTTGCCGGTGCGATCCGCGACCACGACCGCGGCGTGCTGGTGGGCGAGCAGACGTTCGGCAAGGGCTCCGTCCAGAACGTCCACCACTTGTCCGACGGCTCCGAGCTGCGCGTGACGGTCGAGATCTGGCGCACGCCGGACGGCTCGCTCATCCACCGCCGCGGCATCGCGCCGACGATCCTGGTCACGCCCCCGCCACAGCCGACACCCCTCCCGACCCCCACCGGCGCGACCCCGGCGCCGTCCGCAACGCCGGAGCCGACCCCGTCGCCGGCGGCAACGGCCGTCGACGGCGCTGGGTCCGCCGGAGACGATGCCGCGCCGGACGACGCCGGTGCCGGCGACGCACCGGACGCCGATGCGCCGCCGGATGTCCAGCTCGAACGAGCGGTCGAAGAAGCGCTGCGCCTGCTGGGAGCCCGTTGATGAACACCGACCACACGCACGACATCCAGCCGGATGGACTTCACGCCGCTCCGCTCGCCACCCCGGCACCGCGGCCCCGGCGCGGCGGTGCCGTCATGCAGTTCGTCGTCGGCTTCGGCTTGATCGTAGCTGCCTGGGGGTTCGGTGTCGTCGCGCGCGTCGCGCAGCGGCAGCTCCCTCCCCTGCCCCCGAGCGATGTCGTGCCTCCGGCGCAGTTCGAGCAGCTGTACGGCGAAGCCTGGGATTATGTCAACTCTGAGTTCTACGGTGACCGGCCCGCCCCGGCGGCGATCACGGACGGCGCGGTCGAGGGCATGGTCGAGGCGCTGGACGACCCGTGGGCGCTCGTCGCGACGCCGGCGGCCGGTGCGGGGCGTGTCGGATCGACCGATGATGCCGTCGGTGCAACCGCCGACGATCCGCTCGCGCCGGCGTTCGTCGCCCCGCTCGGCTTGTGGATCGTCGAGACGAGCCGCGGGGCGCGTGTGCTGGCGATCGTTCCTGACGGCGTGGCCGCGGAGGCGGGCATCGAGGCCGGCGACCTGATCGTGCGTGCGGAAAACGGCTCCGGCACCGACGCGGCACCCACCCCGACGCCGGCGGCCACCGAGAAGGCCGCGGCGGACGGGCACGATCCGGTGACGAGCGGAGATCGCCTGCCGCCGGTGTCGGTCGTCCTGGCGGACGGGACGATGCCGGACGTCGAGGTCGTGGTCGCGCGCGATGACACTTCGATCTTTGCGCGGACGCTGACCCGGTCCGCCGAAAGCGCCGTACCGGACGGGCCGGGGGTGGCGCTGGACGGCGACGTGCTTCGCATTCGGCTCGCCCACTTGATGCCGGGCGCCGCGGCGGACTTGGCCGCATTGCTGGCCGCAACCGGGCAACGGCCGCCCTCGTCCGTCATCCTTGACCTGCGGGACAATCCCGGCGGCAGCCGAACCGAGCTTGCCCAGGTGGCGGGTTTCTTCATGACCGGCACGGTTTGGATCGAGCGCGCGCGGGACGACGAGACGCCGATCGAACACCCGGCCGAGGCTATTGGCGACGGACCGTCGCTCACGGCCGCCGATCTCATCGTCGTCGTGAACGGCGGGACGGGCGACGAGGCCGAGATGCTGGCGGCGGCACTGCGAGAGGCGCGGGGCGCGCGGCTCGTCGGCGAACCCACGTTCGGGCACGGCACGCTGCAGTCGCTGCGCGAGATCGGACGGCTGCAGCTGCGGTTGACGACCGGCACGTGGCAGTCGCCGGGCGGGAACGAGATCGCGGAAACCGGCATCGCGCCGGATGTCGTCGTCGAGGGGCGGACCGAACAGGACGCGGCGGCTCTCTCGCTGACGACGGCTGCGAGCAAGGCGCAGGCGGCGGACGGCGGTGGCTGATCAGACGGCTCGGGCGACACCACCGGTGGGGCGAGGTCCGGCCAAGGGGGCACCTTCCGGCCGGGCAAACGGCAGGTCGTCGACCGGTGCGAAGGGCGCGCCCGGCAAGCCCGGCGGCAAGGCGGATGGACCGGCACCCGTCAAGGTCGTCGCGACGAATCGCAGGGCGCGGCACGACTTCGAGATCACGCGCACGCTCGAGGCCGGCATCGTCCTTTTGGGCAGCGAGATCAAGAGCCTGCGCGCCGGCCGTGTCAGCCTGCAGGAAGCGTACGTTTCGATCGATCACGGCGAGGCTTGGCTGGTCGGCGCGAACTTCGCGTCCTGGCAGGCCGCCAGCTACAGCGACCATGACCCCTTGCGCCGCCGCAAGCTCCTGCTGAAGAGCAAGGAGATCTTCGAGCTCGGCCGGACGGTCCAGCTGAAGGGCATGACGCTCGTGCCGATGCGGCTCTACCTCAAGGGCGGCTGGGCGAAGCTCGAGATCGGTGTCGGACGCGGCAAGAAGCTGTACGACAAGCGCGACAGCCTCAAGCAGCGCGACACGGCCCGCGAGATGGCCCGCGCGACGGCGCGCCCCGATCGCTAGTACCCTGTCACTGGACACACTTCGGGTATCCGACAGAGGTAGGCATCCGTGGACTCTGCAGTGACAGCGTACACGTACCCGCTTGACGCCGCCCGGCGCGGCCGCTATCGTTGCCGCTAGCGTCGCGCATGCGCGGCGCCCCCGGGGATGTTATGGATTCGACGGGGAGGGCTGGTTCCGGATTGCGTGCCGAGCTTGGCTCAAGCTCGTTAAACAGGGCCAAAAACATAGAAGCCGAGCCAACGCTCGCTCTCGCCGCTTAAAGCGGCGATGCCCGCCCGGTGTATCGTAGGCGCTCCGGGGCCGGGTATCATGCAGTCGACGTGCCGCCGCCCCCATGCTGATCAGGGCAGCGAAAGACAATCGGCTGGTACGGTCCGGGCGCTCTGCCGGGTGAGGTTGGGCCGTACGAGATACAGGTGATCCGGAGACGCACGTGGTACATCCGTTGCCGAACTTTTCGGACGCCGGTTCGATTCCGGCCATCTCCAAGAACGCGGGGGGCGAGCTTCGCCCCCCGCGCTTGGTTTAACGGGCTGGGATTGACGGCGCCCTTGCTGCCGGTTCACTCTCGCTGCCGGTTCAGCCGACGCGACCGGACCGCGCGACAGCTCCGTCCGTCGGTCACCCGCAGGCGACCAACCCGGCCATGATCCGCTCGAACACGTCGTCCACCGTGCCTTCGCCGTCCACGGCCACGAGCTTGCCCTGCGCGCGGTAGAACCCGATCACCGGCTCGGTATCGCGCCGGAACGCCGCCAGTCGCGTCCGGATCACGTCCGGATTGTCGTCGGAACGGCCGCGACCGGCCATGCGCTCGACGACGGTCGTCTCGCTCACGTCGATGAACACCGCGGCCCCCACGTTCCCGGCGCCGATCTCGCCAAGGAGCGCGTCCAGCGCGTCGGCCTGGGCCACGGTGCGTGGGAAGCCGTCGAAGAGCACGCGGCCCTTGCCGTGCACGTCCGGCCGGTCCAGGCGATCGGCGATCATCCGGATCGTCACTTCGTCCGGCACGAGCGCGCCGGCGTCCATGTACGTGCGCGCGAGCTCGCCGAGCGGCGTGCCGCGACCGAGGTGATCACGGAACAGGTCGCCCGAGCTGATGTGGACCAGGTCGAGCGCAGCGGTCAGGCGCTCGGATTGGGTGCCCTTGCCGGAACCGGGCGCGCCGAGGAGGATCACGATCATCGGAGATGCCTTGTGCGGGAAAACGGGATCGATCACGCGATCACGCACGGGATCGAGAGCGGAACGATCCGCGGCGGTGCCTGCCCCGGATCGGTCGACGATTGTACCGCCCCGCCGTCCGGCTGTCATCCCTGCGCCATCCGCCGGAGCTCGTACAGCCGTGTCAGCGCCTCGAGCGGCGTGAGGCCGTCGAGGTCCATCGCACGTAGCGCGTCCAGTGCCGGATGCGGCGCCGCCGTGGGCGCCGGCGCGAAGAGCGAGAGCTGTCCCTGCTCGTCGGCCACGGGCCGTCCGACCGCCTCCTGCAGCGGAACGCCGTCGCCCTCCTCCAGGCGCTCGAGCAGCGCCCAGGCGCGGCGCACGACGCTCTGCGGCAGGCCGGCCAACTCGGCGACGTGCACGCCGTACGATCGGTCGGCGGCGCCGTCGACGACGCGGTGCAGGAACACGATACGGCCGTCCGTCTCGGCCACCTTCATGGACAGGTTGCGCACGCGCGGCAGCAGCTCGGAAAGCGCGGTGAGCTCATGGTAGTGCGTGGCGAACAGCGTTCGCGCACCGAGGCGCGGGTGGTTGTGAACGTGCTCGAGCACCGCCCAGGCGATCGCAATCCCGTCGTACGTGCTCGTGCCGCGCCCGAGTTCGTCGAGGATGATCAGGCTCCGCGGCGTGGCGTGGTGGAGGATGTTGGCCGTTTCGACCATCTCGACCATGAACGTGCTCTGCCCCGCCGCGAGCTCGTCCTGCGCGCCGATACGCGTGAAGATCCGGTCGACGAGCCCGATCCGCGCCCGATCGGCCGGCACGAAGCTCCCGACTTGGGCGAGGAGCACGACGTGCGCGACCATTCGCCCGACGGTGCTCTTGCCGGCCATGTTCGGCCCCGTCAGGAGCACGATCTCCCCCTCGGCCAATCCGATGTCGTTGGGCACGAACGGCGCGCCGGCGACCCGCCGCTCGACGACCGGGTGGCGCGCGCCGACGAGCTCGAGCGAGCGGCTGTCGTCCAGCGACGGCCGAACGTAGTGGTGGGTCGCGGCGACGTCGGCCAGGCTGGCGAGCGCGTCGAGGATGCCGAGGTCCCTGGCGGCGGCCAGGAGCACCGGCGCGGCGGCGGCCACGTCGGCGACGAGGTCGCGAAAGATCGTTCGCTCCAGCGCCTGGATCTGCTCTTCGCCGCCGAGAACCTCGGCCTCGCGCGCCTTGAGCTCCGGCGTGACGTAGCGCTCGTTGTCGACGAGCGTCTGGCGGCGTTCGTAATCTTCGGGAGCGCTGTCGGCCATGGATTTCGGCAGCTCGAGGTAGTAGCCGAACACCCTGTTGTAGCCGACCTTCAGCTTGCGCAGGCCCGTCCTCTCCCGCTCCCGCCCTTCGAGCGATGCGATCCACGCCCGCGCCGCGCTGATGCCCTCGTGCAGCGCATCGAGGGCCGCGGACGCGCCCGGCCGGATCGTACCGGCGCTGCCGAAGACGGCCGGCGGCTCGTCGACGAGCGTTCGCTCGATCCGCGCGGCAACCTCGCTCACGTCTTGCCGGCACAAGCCGCCGAGGTGCTGGACCGTCGTCCCGCCCGCAGCCGACACGATCGTCGCGACCGCCGGCACCGCTCGCGCCGCGCGCGCGAGCGCGAGGACCTCGCGCGGGCCGGCGTAGCCTGCGACGGCACGGTTGACCAGGCGCTCGAGGTCGGGTGTGCCGGCAAGCGCGTCGCGCATCGCGGCGCGCGCTTCGGGCGCGTCGACGAGCGCGCCGACGGCGTCGTGGCGGTGAGCGATCCGCGCGGCGTCGACGAGCGGGCGGTCGAGCCAGGCGCGGAGGGTACGGGCGCCGAGAGCGGTGCGGGTCGTGTCCAGCACCGAGAGCAGCGTGCCGCCGCGCGCATCGCCGCGCAGCGTGACCGAGATCTCCAGGTTGCGCCGCGTCGCGGCATCGAGCGTCATGTAGTCGTCGACAGCGTACGTGGCCAGTCCGGTCACCTGGGCCAGCCGGCCGCGCTGGGCGACGAGGGCGTAACCGAGGGCGGCGCCGGCGGCGGCGCAGGCCAGCGGGCGGTCCTCGCAGCCGTACGCGCGCAGGGTCGTTGCGCCGAAGTGCTCGAGCAGCACGCGCCGGGCGTTCGCGTCCTCGAACTGCCATCGGGCATGGCCCATGACGACGGTCGGCAGGCCGCTCTGGCTGAGCTGTTCTTTCAGGCGCGCCGTGAACGCATCGTCCGTGGCGCTCTGCGGCTCGGGTACGACGACTTCGGCCGGGCGAAGTCGGACAAGCTCGTCAAACGCGTGTCGCAGGCTGTCCGCGCCGTCGAAGTCGGTCGTCGCGAACGCGCCGGTGGAGATGTCCAGGTGCGCCAGGCCGACGCCGTCGCCCTTGGGCGCGCACACGAGCGCCGCCAGGTAGTTGGCCTGGCGCGCCTCGAGCAGATCCCCCTCGATGAGCGTGCCGGGGGTGACGACGCGGACGACCTCGCGGGCCATGAGCTTGGGCCTGGCGGCGGGCTTGGCGGTTCGCACGGCCGGCCCTGACGCGGCGTCCGGACTGGGCGCCGTCGCCGGAACGGACGGTTCGGCTGTTGTCGTCGGAACCGACGGTTCGGCCGTCGTCGTCGCCCGGCCGCTGTCACCCTTCGCATCGGCCTGCGACATCCCGGCGCGGCTCATCCGAGAGCGCTTGTCCGCGCCACCGTCGCCGCCGCTCTGCTCGACGATCGCGACCTTGACGCCGGCGCGCACGAGCTGTGCGATGTAACCGTCGACGGCGTGGAACGGGACGCCGGCCATCGGGATCCGCCGGTCCTTGCTGACCGGCCGGCTCGTGAGGACGACGTCGCAGACGCCTGCGAAGCGCTCGGCGTCCTCGTTGAAGGCTTCGTAGAAATCGCCCAGGCGGAAGAAGATCAGGCAATCGGAGAACTGCGCCTTGATCTCCGCCCACTGCCGGAGCATGCTGGAGTCACTCATGGGGGGTCCGGATTGAGCGATCATTCGAGCGATCGGTTGAGAGAGCAGTTGAGAGATCAGCTGAGCGGTCAGTTGAGAGATCAGCTGAGCGGTCAGTTGAGAGATGACGTGAGCGATCGCTCGAGCGATCACTTGCATCGTGGGCTGGCGGGTGAAGGCGTCTCGACCGAACGAACGATGCCGCCCGGCACGGTGCGGCTCGGCGTCGACCTCGGTGGCACCTGGCTGCGCGCAGCGGCGGTGTCGGCCGAAGGGCAGATACTATCACACGACCGGCGGCCGACTCCCGACCGCTCGGCCGAGGACGTCGTTGCGGCCATCGTGGACGGGGTCACGGCCGTCCAGGCCCGGATCGCCGCGCTGCCGGAGGACAGCCGACCGACGCTCGCGGTGGATGCGCCGCTCGTCATCGCCGCTCCCGGGCCGCTCGACCTCCCGGGCGGGCGGATCCTGGCCACCCCGAACCTGCCTCACCTGCGCGGCTTTCCGCTCGCCGCCGCCGTCGCCGCCGCGCTCGGTCGAATCGTCCACCTGCAAAACGACGCGACGATGGCGGCGCTCGGTGAGGCGACGTTCGGCGCGGGGCGGACCTTCGACGTCGTCCTGTTCCTGACGATCAGCACGGGCATCGGCGGCGGGTTGGTCATCGACGGCCGTCCGTTCACCGGCGCAACGGGTCAGGCGTGCGAGCTCGGGCATCTGATCGTCGACGGTCGTCGCGACGCTCCGCGCTGCGGGGCCGGGCACGGAGGCTGTCTCGAAGCGCATGCCAGCGGGAGCGCGATCGGTCGGGCCGCGGCGGCGGCGGGGATGGTGGGGGGTGCTGCGGCGGTGGCGGCGGCGGCCCGCGCCGGCGACCCGGTGGCGACGGCGGTGCTGCGCGATGCCGCCCGCTGGCTCGGTCTCGGGATCGCCAGCGCGACGAACGCATTCGATCCGGACGTCATCGTTCTCGGCGGCGGGGTAATGGGGGCGTGGGACGTGCTTCGCGACAGCGTGCTGGCGGGTGTCGAGGGGGCGGCGATGAGCGACGGGTGGCGGCGCGGGGGTGTCGTGGTCGGAATGCTCGGGGACGAGGCGGGGGTAGTGGGGGCGGCCGTGTGGGCGGCGGCGGCCGGTCGTCGGTGACGCCAGGTGACGGATCATGCGACTGCGGAAAGGCTCTTGCGGCCCGTCGCACACGTCGTGCGCGTGTTGCCCGCTACCCCCCACACCCCGCCGCCACGTACCGCTCCACGTTCGCCAGATGTTCCTCGTACGTCACGGCGAACACGTGCGTCCCGTCGCAGGCCGGGCCGGCAACGAAGTACATCCACGGCCCGTCGGCGGGGGTGAGCACCGCTGCGATCGCCGCGAGGCCGGGGCTGGCGATCGGTCCCGGCGGCAGGCCCGGCAGTTGGTACGTGTTGTACGGCGAGACGACCTGCTTGTCGGTGTCGTACAGCGGCCTCTTCCACCACGTACCGGGCAGCGGATCGCTCTGGAAGCCGAGGGCGTACTGCAGTGTGGGGTCCGCGTTCAGGATGTAGGGCGGCTCGGCGAGGCGGTTGAGGTAGACGCGGGCGATCTGCGGCAGCTCGGCGGCCAGGACGCCTTCGCGCTGGACGATCGACGCCAGGATCACCGCCTCGTGACCATCGGTCAATCCGACGGCCTTCGCGCCCGCGTCCAGGTCCGCCGGTACGCGCTCGGCGAACGTGGCCAGGAGCTTGGACAGCGCCGCTTCCGCCCCGGCGGCGGGGACGAAGCGATAGGTGTCGGGGTAGAGGTAGCCTTCCAGCGACGGGCCCGCGCGTGCGGCCACGACGGCGGGCGTGTCGACAGCGCCGGCCGCAGCCGTCGTGGGGTCGGCGACGAGCGCGAGGAACGCGGCGCGGTCGACGATGCCGGCGGCCGAGAGGACGTCGGCCGCCTCTTCGGCGCGGAGGCCCTCGGGCAGCGTCACGCTCACGTCCGTGCCCTGGGCCACCGCGAGGGCCTCGAGCACCTCGGCCGCCGTCATGTTCGTCGCCAGCTCGTGGTCGCCGGCCTGGATCAGGCGGTCCCCGCCGGTGACCTTCGCCAGCAACACGAACGCGTCCGCATCGCGTACGAGCCCGATGGCCGCCATGCGCGACGCGATGTCCTGCACCGGTTCGCCCGCCACGACCGTGAACCTGAGCGCCATCGGATCGCTTCCCGGCGCGGCCAGGTCGTCGGCGGCCAGACGGAGCATCGCCTGACCGACCGGTCCGCGCAAGAGCGCTCCGCCGCGGCCGGCGCGCACGGCAAGCGCTGCCGTTGCGGCGCCGCCGCCCAGGACGAGGACGGCGGCGAGCAGCGCCCAGGCGCGCCACCTGCACCCCTTCCGGGTTGCGTCGGGCGAGGCGTTCCCCTCTTCGGTGCGCTCGACGCCCGAGATCGGCAGCGGGTCATCGACCATCATGGGCTCCCGTTTCCGCCTGCTTTGCACGTTCCGCGACGCGGACGGCGCCGATCCGACCCGCCTCGCCGTCCGCGCCGGGTCCAGTCTCCCCTTGCTCACGCAGCCACGATTCCAGCATCACCGCCGCCGCCGCCGCGTCGATCGCCCCCTTGTCGGCCGGACGCCCGCCCGAGCCGCGCCGCATCGTGCGCACACTGCGCCCTGAGGCCAGCCGCGCCGCCGCCTCCTGGCTCGTATTCCCCTCGTCGACCTCGCGCACATCGATGCTCGGACCGAGGGCGGCCGCAAGCGCGCCGGCCAGTGTGCGCGCCGGTGCCGCGACGGCGCCCTCGTCGCCGCTGGCGAGGTGCGGGATGCCGACAAGGATGCGTTGGACCGCCTCGTCGCGCGCCACGGCGACGATCGCCGCAACGAAGTCGGGCGTCCGGCGCCGGTCGATCGCCCCAAGCGGCCGGGTCGTGATGCCGAGCGCGTCGCAGACCGCGAGGCCGACGCGGCGCGAGCCGTAGTCCACGGCCAGCGTCCGGCCGATCATCCCCCCGTCGCCCGCATGGCGCCTATCCTGCACGCTGCCCCCGCACGAGTTCCGTCACGTCCGCCAGCGCCCCGTCCAGTCCGCCCGCGTCCCGCCCGCCGGCCTCCGCCATGTTCGCCCGCCCGCCGCCGCCGCCGCCCAGACGCTCGGCCAGCGCCTTGACGAGCTTGCCGGCGTTCAACCCACCGGCCACGAGATCGTCGCTCACGCTGGCGATCACGCGCGGATTGCCGTCGATCACGGCGCCGAGGACGAGGACGCCGCTGGGAACGGCGGCACGCAGCGCTTCGATCTGCGTGCGCAGCACCTCGATCGAATCCGCCTGGGCGCGCGTGGCCAGGACGGGCACACCGTCGACATCGACGGCCGAGGCGGCCAAGTGGCCTGCGCCCGCGGCGGCGAGATCCGCCCTGGCCGCCGCGAGTTCGCGCGCGAGCTCACGGGCGCGGCCGACCAGCTCGTCGACGCGTGACTCCAGGCCGTCGGGCGTCTGGGCGCCGACGCGTTCGGCGAGCAAGCCGAGCCGCGCGCGGTTCAGCCGCGCCGTCCGCTCGGCCTCGCGGCCCGTCAGGGCCTCGATCCGGCGCAGGCCGCTGCCGACGGATTGCTCGCTCACGAGCAGAAACAGGCCGATCTCGCCCGTGCGCGTCACGTGCGTACCGCCGCAAAGCTCCTTGCTCACGCCGTCGATTTCGACGACGCGCACGATGTCACCGTACTTCTCACCGAAGAGCATCGTCGCGCCGAGCTCGCGGGCGTGGTCGAGGGGCATCTCGTGCGCGCCGACGGCCGTGTCCGCCCGGATCGCCGCGTTGACGGCGGTTTCGATCGTTGCGAGCTCGTCCTCGGAGAGCGCCTTCAGGTGCGCGAAGTCGAAGCGTAGCCGATCGGGCGCGACGAGCGAGCCGCGCTGTTGGGCGTGCTCGCCGAGCGTGGTCTGCAGCGCGTTGTGGAGGAGATGGGTGGCCGTGTGGTTGCGGCGGATGTCGTCACGGCGCTGCATGTCCACGACCGACACGACGGCCTCGCCGACATGCACCTCGCCCTCCGTCACGCGGCCGATGTGGGCCATCGTGCCCCGCACCGGCTTCACGGCATCCGTGACGATCATCCGTCCGCGAGGCGCGTCGATCCGGCCCTCGTCGCCCACCTGGCCGCCGCTCTCCGCGTAGAACGGCGTCGCGTCGAGCACGATCTCGACGTCGTCGCCGGCGCGTGCCACGTCGACGCTCTCGCCGTTGACGAGAATCGCCTCGATCCGCCCTTCCGCCGCGGTCGTCTCGTAGCCCAGGAACATCGTCTCGCCCAGCGCCAGACGGCGGTAGCGCTCGGCCCGGTCGCCGGCCGCGAACTTGCCGCCGACGCGCCCGCGTGTGCGCTGATCGGCCATGGCCGCGTCAAAGCCTGCCTGGTCGATGCCGAGGCCGTGTTCCTCGGCCACCACCCGGGTCAAGTCGGGCGGGAAACCGAACGTGTCGTAGAGCTTGAACACGTCCGCGCCGTCGATCGCGCTGCCGCCCGCCGCCTTCACCCGCCCGATGAGCTCGTCGAGCAGGCCGAGGCCGCTCTCGAGCGTTCGGGCGAAGCGGGCCTCTTCCTCGGCGACGACCTCGCGAATCCACTCGGCGCGCTCGACGAGCTGCGGGTAGGCTTCGCGCATCGTCGCGATCACGGCGTCGACGACGTGGCCGAGGAACGGGCCGTCGAAGCCGAGCTGGCGGCCGAAGCGCATCGCCCGGCGCATGACGAGGCGGAGCACGTACGCCCGGCCGTCATTGCCGGGCACGACGCCGTCGGCGATGAGAAACGTCATCGCCCGGCCGTGGTCGGCCAGGACGCGGTAGCCCACCTGGTTCGCCGCGCGCGCCGCGTCGTCGTGGCCCAGACGAGCCTGGACAACGTCCATGATCGGGCGGAAGAGATCCGTATCGTAGTTGGCGTACACGCCCTGCAGGACGGCGCTCGTGCGCTCGAGCCCCATCCCGGTATCCACGCCTGTTCGGGGGAGCGGCACGCGCGTGCCGTCCTTGTGCTGGTCGAACTGCATGAACACCAGATTCCAGATCTCGACCCAGCGGCCGTCATCGGGGTCGAACGGGCTGTCCGAGGCGGTGTTGCCGCGGGTGGAGTACGTCGGCCCGAAGTCGTAGTTCAGCTCGGAGTTGTAGCCGCACGGTCCGACGTCGGCCATCATCCAGAAGTTGTCCTTGTCGCCGAGCTTGGCGATCCGGGCCTCCGGCAGGCCGACGCCGTCGCGCCAGAGCGCGAACGACTCGTCGTCGTCGCGGTGGACCGTGGCCACGAGGCGCGACGGATCGATGCCGAGCTCGCGCGTGACGAAGTCCCAGGCGAGCTGGATCGCTTCCTTCTTGAAGTAGTCGCCGAAGCTGAAGTTGCCGAGCATCTCGAAGAACGTGTGGTGCCGTGCGCTCGGGCCGACGTTCTCGAGGTCGTTGTGCTTGCCGCTCACGCGCATGCACTTCTGGCTCGTCACGGCGTTGGCGTAAGGCCGCGCCTCGAGCCCGAGAAACGTGTCCTTGAACTGGACCATGCCGGAGTTCGCAAACAGGAGCGTCGGGTCGTCCGGCACGAGCGAGCCGGACGGAACGACGCTGTGGCCGCGTGCGGCAAAGTAGTCCAGGTAGCGTTGGCGGATCTCGGCGCTCTTCATCGGCATCGTCCAAACGGGTGGGGCACCTGAGGTTGGGGCGCGGGGCGAACGATCATTCTACTTACCACGCCTCCGGCGGGGGGCGTCAGCACGTGCAGGGCCGGCCGCTGCACTTGGGGCACCCCGCGGCGAAACGGGCCGCGGCCGCGGCCATGTCGACGCCGTGCAGATTGGCGAGCGTGACGAGCCACGCCAGCACGTCGCCGAACTCGCCCAGCCGCTCGGCCTCGTCGCCGCGGCGGATCGCCTCCGCCAGCTCGCCGACCTCCTCGACGAACCACAGAAACGCGGCGGCCTCGCCGCGTGCCCGGTCCCGGGCGCCGTAGGTCTCGTCGATGACCGTCTGAAACGTGCGGATGTCCACGTGCCGCCCCTGGTGTATGATCGTCCTCGCCGGCGCGCGCCCGCACGTGCGGCCGGTTTTAACGATGGCTTTCGGACCGTCGTCGCTTTCGGACCGACCTCGACTTCTCCCCTGACCCCCGCCAGGAGCCTTGAAGCCTATGCGCGCCGTCAACGGGATGCACATTTCGAACCATCGCCACTGGGACATCGAGCTCATGCTCAAGGCCGCCAAGGTGCGCGGCGCGGTGACGATCCTGCACCACATGATGTTCGAGCACGACGCCGTGGCCCAGCAGTGGGGCGATGCCGAGAACGCGTACTGGTACAACAAGCTCCGCTGGGGCTGGCCGCCGCAGGGCATCCCGGCCGCGCCCGAGCGGCTGATCCACGTTCGGATGTTTCACCCGAACTGGCGGGCGATCGACCCGAAGGTATGGGCCGAGCACAGCGTCCGGATGCTCTCGAGCTGGCGGAACGGCGCGCAGAGTGCGAACCTCTGGGAGGATCCGTTCGTCTGCGTTTCTGCGTGCAACGAGCAGAACCTCGAGCCCTACCTGGCGACGACCGCTGCCGAGTACGACAAGATGGGCAAGTGGCAGATCGACTTCTGGAATGAGGTCGACCGGCTCATCCCGGGCCGCAAGGCCCTCTCGTGCTTCGGCGCACTGGCCTTCGGCCACGACGCGCAGCCCGACGTGCCGGACAGCGAGTACCAGGTTCCGGCCATCAAGGACGCCGTCCAGCGCGTCGAGATCATGGCCACCCACCCGTACGGCCACATGGAGTGGGGCGCCCAGGGTGACAAGACGCTGCCCGGCGGCAGCGACGCGTTCTGGCACATGCTGCGGGACTTCCGACCCAAGGGTTGGCGGGACACCGTCCAGCCGGGTCGGCCGTCGGATCCGGGCGGCGTCCGCGCGCAGTTCCCGACCAAGCCGCTGCTGGTCAGTGAGAGCGGAACGTTCGCACACAACGACCCGGCTCGCGCGACGAAGACGATCACGGCGATGCGCGGCCTGCTCGACGCCTGCGTCGCCGACGGCAAGGTGCTTGGCGTGACGTGGTTCATCTGGAACTCGGACGAGAGCCACCCGACGAACGTCATCTGGCCCAATGTCCCGCTGCGCAACGCCATGGCCGACCTGGCCGAAGTGACGACGAACGCCGCCGTTCCCGTCCGCGGTGCGCCCGGCCCGGGCCCGGTCGACCCCGGCCCGACGCCGCCACCCGTCGAGCCTGCCGTATTCCCGGCGATCAAGGTCCTCCAGGGCGAGGGGATGTTCGCCGTCGCCCGCCGCGCGTATGGGGACGCGGATGTCGCCCGCAACGCGCGGCGCCTCGCGGACGCCAACGGAATGGGCTGGCCGCCGGTGCTGCGGGCGGGGATGGTGCTGAAGGTGCCGGGGTTCAGGGCGGTGCGAGAGGCGTAGGCCGGATCGGCGCCGCGATCGGCGACGCTATACTGTTGCGCACGCATGTCGGGAGGAGTGCCGGAGAGGCCAAACGGCGCCGCCTTGAAAGCGGATGGCCCGCAAGGGCACGGGGGTTCGAATCCCTCCTCCTCCGCCATGCGACTGCTGCGGCTTTGCGGGTGGCGCGCGGCTTGGTCGCCCGGTCGTGCTCAGGGCGCCCCGCTGCCGGCGACGGTGACGCCGCCGAGCGCCCGCATGTGCCATTCCCGCCACACCTGGCCGTACAGCGCTTCCACCCGCTCCGCGATCGCCGGCCAGCCGTACGCCTCGGCCGTGGCGGTGCCGTGCTCGCCGAGCGTGTCGTGGATCTCGGGCAGCGCGAGGAGGGGCTGAAGCTTGGCGGCCAGCGCCTCTGGGTCGCCGTCCGGCACGAGAAAGCCGGTGCGGCCGTCCCGGATCAGCGTCGACAGGCCGCCGACGTCGGAGGCGATGACCGGCGTGCCGCAGGCCATCGCCTCGAGCGCGACCATCCCGAAGCTCTCGTAGCGCGACGGGACGACGACGACCTCGGCGGCGTTGTAGTAGTAGCGCAGATCGTCCTGACCCAGCGAGCCGATGAAGCGCACGAGGTGTCCGAGGCCGAGCGACTCGGCGAGGTCGTTCAGGCGGCCGAGTTCGGCGTCCGCGCGCCGCAGGTCCTCGCTCGCATCGCCGCCGACGACGCACAGGCAGGCGTTCTCACGCAACGACGGGTCGCGGGAGACGACGAGGCCCATCGCGCGGATGAGCGTGTCCAGACCCTTGATCGGGTCCATCCGGCCGACGAACAGGATCATCCGCTCGCACGGGTCTCGGTGCAGATGCGCCAGTGCCACTTCGCGCGGCATCGGCCGGAAGACGTCGAGGTCGACGCCCGGCGGGATGATCTCGATCTTCGACGGGTCGGCGCCGTAGAGCTCGACCATGTGCTCCATGTCGATCGACGTCGCCGCCACGAGCGCGTCGGCGTAGCCCATGATCGCGCGCTCCGTCGGGATCCGATCGACGTTCTCGGTCGACGGCCCGCCCCCGGCGGCGAGGTCCTTCATCGCCCCGAGCGTATGGAACATGTGGACGATCGGCGCCGGGTGGCAGCGGCGGAGCTCGGCGGCGACGTGCCCGCTCATCCAGTAGTGGCTGTGGTAGAGGTCGTAGTGCAAGCCCTCGGCTTCGATGAAGCCGCACACGCCCTCGATGAATGCCGGGACGTTGGCCCAGATCTCGTCGCGCGTGACGGGCGTCTCCGGACCCGACACGATGTGGATCACGCGGACGTTCGGCCCGAGATCGGTATCCGGCACGTGCGGGATCGCGGCGCTCTCGGAGCGGGTGAACGCATCCACCAGGAAGCCGCGGCGACCGAGCTGGCGCATGAGCTCGCGCACGTAGACGTTCATCCCGCCGGTCTGCTTGCCGCCCGGCGCCGCCAGGGGACAGGTGTGGACGCTGAGCATGGCGATGCGGGGCGCCGCGTGCAGCACCGAGGCGCAGCGCGGATCCGTGCCCGCGGCCGAATGGCGCCCCGCTGCGTCGTGCGGCTGGTGGTTCGATGACGCGATCGCGCCCATGGTGCCTCCGTGGACCGTGCATTGTCGTGCAAGTCGTCGCGCGCTTTGTCGACCGCGTTGTCGACCGCTTTGTCGACCGCGTTGTCGACCGCGCGCGCAACCGCGCAAGACTAGCACAGCGTTAACTCCGCCACGCCGCGGAACCCGCCGACAGCGTTGGCCCTGCCGCAGTGGCTCGCCTACCATACACGTGGTATCGCTTCATACCGGAGTTCCTCATGGCCATTCGCCCGATCGTCACGCTCGCCGACAACAACCCCGTCCTGCGGCGCCCGGCCAACCGCGTCCGCCGCATCGACAAGGCGACACGCGCGCTGATGGACGACATGATCGACACGATGCGCGACGCGCCCGGCGTCGGCCTTGCTGCGCCGCAGATCGGCGTCGAGTTGCGCGTGATCGTCGTCGAGGTTCCGACGGACCCGGAAGACCCGGAGTCGGCGATGCGCCTGCATGCGTTGGCCGATCCCGAGATCCTCTGGAGTTCGCCTGAGATCGAGGAGGATCAGGAGGCGTGCCTCTCGATCCCCGGCCTGTACGGCGACGTGCCGCGCTACGTCGCGATCCGCATCCGTGGCCTCGACCGCTCCGGCCGACAGGTTGAACTCGAAGTGGCGGACTACGAGGCGCGCGTCTTCCAGCATGAGATCGACCATCTCGACGGCATCTTGTACACCCAGCGTGTGACGAGTCCGGACAAGCTCTACCGCCTGCAGCAGGATGCCTCGGGAACGTACGTACGGACACCTCTCGGCACCGACGAAGTCCACGTGCTTTGACGACGCCGGACCCGAACGCTAGACGGACCGGACCGGTATGCTTGGCCCCGGAGGGGTCCGCCTGCTAGAATCGTCCGCCCTGCGCCCCCATCGTCTAGGGGACTAGGACACCACCCTTTCAAGGTGGTAACCGGGGTTCGAATCCCCGTGGGGGTACACCAAGGCCGTGGCGCCGCGCATGCACGATCCCCTCGACCTGGCCGCGGCCGATGGCCATCCGAGGCGGCTCACGACCGCCGACGTCGTCGCCGTCGCGCGGGGGTTGCACGTGGTGGCCCCGCTCCGCGAGGACCCGGCGATCCAACGCCCGATCGAAGCGGCCATGGAGGCATCGGCAGCGTGGGTCGCATCGCTCGTCGATCGGATCGAGGATCCGGCGACGCCGACGGTGTACGGCATCAACACCGGCTTCGGCGCGCTGGCGGGACGCCAGACGCTGCGCAGCGCGTACGAGGCCGACGTGCTGCAGCGCAACCTCCTGGTCAGCCACGCCGTCGGCGGCGGCCGGCTGTTGGGCGAGGACGAGGTGCGCGCGGCGGCGTTCGTGCGCGCCGGCCAGCTCGCGCGCGGCCGCAGCGGGATCCGCATCGCCGTGGTCAACCGCCTGATCGCTCTGCTGAACGGCCGCGTCCTGCCGACGGTCCACGCGATGGGCTCGCTCGGCGCCAGCGGCGATCTGGCGCCGCTGGCCTACCTGGCCCTGGCGATCAGCGCCCCGCCTGAGCCACCGACGGGTACAGCGGCTTTGCCGGTCGACGGATTCGATATGCCGGCATGGGTGTTGGCGGACGACACGCCGGGACAACCTTGGTCCTGGTCGCCCGACGACATCCGCATCGTGCCCGACCCGCGCGACGGCCGTCCGCGCATCTGGCGCCGGGTTCCCGCCGCCGCGGCGATGGCGCCGTTCGGCGGCCAGATCCGGCTGCGCGCCAAGGAGGGCTTGGCGCTGACGAACGGCGCCACCCTGACCGCCGCACTGGCCGCGCTGGCGGTGCACGACGCACGGCGCGTGCTCGCGCATGCCGTGCTGGCGCTGGCGATGACGCTCGAGGCGGCCCGTGGCTTTCGCGACGCATTCCTGGCGCCGCTGCAGGCGGTGCGCGGTTCGCCGGGCCAGGCGTCGACCGCCGCGCGCGTCCTCGATCTGACGCACGGATCGACGCTCCTCGATCCCGGCGATGACGACCGCGATCCCGAGCGCGTGCCGCCGCAGGATCCGTACTCGATCCGGTGCGGCCCGCAAGTCATCGGTGCGGCCCGCGACGCGCTCGATTTCATCGGCGGCACCGTGGAGCGTGAGTTGAACGCCGCGGTGGACAACCCTCTGATCTTCACCGAGTTGCGCCGCCCGACGAAGGCCGTCAGCGGCGGGAACTTCCACGGCGCGCCGCTCGGCTACGGCCTCGACCTGCTGAAGATCGTCGTCACGGACGTCGCCAGTCAGTCCGAACGGCGAACGTACAAGCTGACGGACTATCGGTTCGACGATCCGGGGCGCCGCGCCTACTCCCTGCCCTTCTTCCTCGTGCCGCCCGACAGCGGTCCGGAAGGCCTGAGCAGCGGCCTCATGATCCCGCAGTACGTAGCCGCCGCCCACGTCTCGGCGTGCAAGACGCTCGCCCATCCCGACAGCGTCGACTCGATTCCTTCCTCGGCCGGCCAGGAAGATCACGTCGCGATGAGCTTGAACGCCGCGCTGCATGCCCGGATGATCTTGGAGCACGCGGCGGACGTCGTGGCGATCGAGCTCCTGACCGCGGTGCAGGCGCTTCGGCTGCGGCTCGCCGAAGGTGCCGGCACGCCGGGCGGGCCTGTCGGTCGGGTGATCGAGCGCGTGGCGATGGACATCGGGGCGCCGGGCTTCGATCGGGCGCTGCACGTCGACCTTTCGGCGATGCGGCGGCTCGTTCGCACGGGCGAGCTCCTGGCGGCCGCAGACGAGGCGATCGACGCGGATCGACGGTTGCGCGGCGGCGGCGCGGCGGTGAACGGGGCTTGATTGGGCTTGCGGTGCGGCGGTGCGGCCCGTAGAATCGCCCACACGCCATGATCCACGACGAGGCACGTTCAATGACCCGCGAACTTGGCCACGCCCCGCAGAGCCGCCCGACGCCGACCGCCCGCCGCATCACCCGGCGCGGCGCTTGGCCTGTCTTGCTGCTCGCCGGCGTCCTTGCCCTCGTGCTGATCCCAAGCGCCTACCGCTGGCGGTGGGCGGACCGCGTGCTGCCGGGCGTGCGCGTGGCGGCCGTGCACGTCGGCGGGCTGGACCGCGACGCCGCAGCGCAGCGATTGCAGGCGGCGGGTCTCGACACCGCGGTCGAGGCGAGCGTCCGCGCCGATGATTTCCGCACGGTGATCGAATCCGAGGCGATCGGACTCGACCTCGAGGCGACGCTCGACGCCGCGTTCGCGGTCGGGCGCACGGGTTCGCGGCCGGCGCAGCTCTCCGACCTCGTGCGCACGCGCTTCGGCGGTCGGACCGTCGTGCCGGTCGTCCGCGTGGACCGGGATCGACTGGACGCGGCACTGCACGCCTTCGCCGCCGACATCGACGCGCCGGCCCAGGATGCGCGACTCGTGCTCGAGACGAGCGGCGTGACGGCCACCGAGGCGCGCCCCGGGCGGGCGCTGGACGTCGTGTCGGCCGCGACGACGCTGCAGGGTCTGGCGGAAATCGGCACGTGGCCGCTGGCCGACGTCCAGCTGCCGGTGAACGTGCTCGAGCCGGGTGTGACGGACGTCGGTCCGGCGCTGGAGCGGGCGCGCGTGTTGGCGGCCGGCACGGTCGAGCTGTCCCACGGCGATCTGCGGTGGACGCTCGAGCCGGGGCAGCTCGTCGGTGCGATGACCGTCGTGACGGACGCCGAGCGCGTGCGGCTGGCCATGGCGCCGGCGGAGTGGTCGGCGTTGCTGGCCCCGGTCACGTCGGCCGTCTCACGGACGGCACAGGCACCGCGGTTCGATTTCGATCCCGAGACGGGCCATCTGGCCGTCGTCCGACCGGCGGAGGACGCCCTCGTCGTGAACGTCGAGCGCACCGCCGAGCGCGTGCTGGCGCTCGGCGCGGGCGCTGCACGCGTCGTCGCCGTCGCGGTGGACCGTTCGCCGCCGCCGATCACGAACACGGTCTCGGCGGACGAGCTCGGGATCCGCGAGCTCGTCGCCGAGAACACCAGCTATTATGTCGGGTCCGCGCCGGGCCGGGTCACGAACGTCCGGCTCGCCGCCTTGCGCTACGACGGCCTCGTCATCCCCAAGGACGCCGTCTTCTCGTTCAACGAGTTCCTGGGCGATGTCTCCGCCGCCGAGGGCTACCAGAAGACGCTGATCATCCTCGACGGCGCCACGGCCGACGGCATCGGCGGCGGCGTGTGCCAGGTTTCCACGACGCTCTTCCGAGCTGCCTTCTGGGCGGGCCTGCCGATCGTCGAGCGCTGGGCGCACGGCTACCGCGTCGGCTACTACGAGCAGCACTCAGGTCCCGGCCTCGACGCGACGGTCTACAGTCCCATCGTGGATCTCAAGTTCAGGAACGACACCGGCGCGGCGCTGCTCATCGAAGCGGAACCCAACCCGCGCGCGATGACGCTCACGTTCCGGCTGTACGGCACGAAACCGTCGCGCGAGGTCGCGATGGAAGGGCCGTTCACCACCAACATCACGCCCCCGCCCGCGCCGCGCATCGAGGTCGATCCGTCGCTGCCGCCGGGCGCGAGCGAGAGCAAGGAGCTCGCCCGCAACGGGGCATCGGTTTCCGTTCGGCGGATCGTTCGCATTCCCGGCCAACCGGACCGGGTGGATACGTTCCACAGCCGCTACGTCCCGACCGGTGCGCTGACGCTCATCGGCCCCCCTGCCGCGCCGCCGGCCGAGTTCCAGGCAAGCGCGCCGGCGCAGGCGCCGGTCACCCCCTGACGGTCGCCGGCCCTCCTGGTCGCGCCCAGGCCGACGTCGACAAGCGACCGCGCATGCGGATCGCGATCATGACGGCCGCCTTTCACGCATCGGACGCCGATCCGTTCGTGCCGGTGTGGCGCGACATGGTCAAGGCATTGGGCGACCGCGCCGACGTCGTCGTGTTCCCGCTGCGCTTGCCGGCGGCGGGACCGCCGTACGCGTTGGACGGCGCGCGCGTCGTGCCGCTCGGCCACGGCATGGTGCGACTGCGCCGCAGTCCGGCCATGTGGCGTTCGGCCGTGCGTGCCGTCGCGGCGGACCACCGCCGGCGGCCGTTCGACGCCGTCCTCGCGCTCCAGGCAGGAGAGCCCGGCTTCGTCGCGGCCATCGTCGCCCGGCGCATCGAGCGGCCGCTCCAGGTGCACGTCGCCGGGGGCGAGCTCGTCTGCCATCGCGCCCTGGGCTACGGATTGTGCTACGGATTGGGCTACGGGTCGCGCTGCCGCTGGATCGAGCGCGCTCAGGTGGCGGTCGCGCTGCGGCGGGCCGACGTCGTCACGACGGGCTGCCGCGCAATGGCGCAGCGTGCCCGGTCAGGCTTGCCGGCGGGCCGCGCGCACCGGGTCCGGTTGGCGCCGCTGGGTATCGATCCGCGGGCTTGGGAGGCGAACGAGCCGCTCGTCCTGACCGGGCCCCTCGCCGCGCGGGACACGACCGTTCCCCGCCTGCTCTCCGTGGCCGACCTTCGGCCGATCAAGGACCATCGCCTCTTGATCCACGCGTTCGCACGCGTCGCCGCGCAGCGGCCGGTGACGCTCGACATCGTCGGTGCGGGCGAGACGCTGGCCGAGACGCGCGCCCTCGGCCGGCAACTCGGCGTTGCCGATCGGATTCGGTACTGGGGCCGCGTTCCGCCTGTGGTGCGGCACATCCCGTTTGCCCAGGCACACGCCTTCGTCCACGCGAGCCGTCACGAGGCGCAAGGCATCGCGTTGATCGAAGCGGCGATGCTCGGGCTGCCGATCGCCAGCACGCGGGTCGGCGTCGCCGAGGCGCTGCCGGAAGGCGGACGCACGCTGGCCGACGTGGGCGACGAGGACGGCCTCGTGCGCGCGATCCGGCGGGCCCTGGACGATGCGACGGCGCCGCTGGAACGGCGGGCGCCGGGACGGGCACTGGTGTCCGCCACCTATGACCGGGCTTCCTGTGCTGCCCGCTGGCTCACCCTCCTGGCGGCGGCGTCCGGGCGGTCGTCCGTGGTCGAGGTCGGCGGAACGTGACGGATCGTCCCGCGGCCACGTCGGCCGCCGGGTGGCAGGACGGCTCGCCCGACCCGCTGTGGTCGCGCCCCGCACCGACGATGCGCGCCCGAATCCACCGACTCGGCTTGGCGATCGAGGTGCAGGCGAACGCCCGGCGACTGCTCGAGCTGGCGCTGGACGCCTTCGGCCCGCCGGAGCCGGGGGCGATGCCCGCCGATGCCCCCGACCTGCGACTCAGCCTCATCGAGGGTCCGCCGCCGGGCGGTGACGGCTGGCCGGTCGAGTGGCGCGACGACGCGGCCGCGACCGCGCGCCCGATCTTCCGCGAGTATGACGGCGCGTTCGCGGCCTTCGATGGAGCCGGCAGCTGCGTGACGGCCGACCTGCACGCCGGCGTGGCGGTCGTGTGGGTCCGCGCCGGGGCCGAACCGGATCGCATCCGTGCGCTGTTGATCGAATCGCCCCTGTGGCGGCTGGCCACGCACCGCGGGCTGCTGGCCCTGCATGGGGCGGCGGTCGCCGTCGACGGCCTGGCGATCGTCGTGCGCGGCGCGGCGGGGGCGGGCAAGTCGTCCGTCGCGCTGGCAGCGGATGCGGCCGGTTGGCCGGTGCTGGCCGAGGAGGTCGTCTGGATCGATCCGGATCGATGGGCGATCTGGCCGATCGCGCGTCGCATCCACTTCGACGACGATGCGGCGCTGCGATTGGCCGGCGGGGGCGCGGTGCCATCCACGGATCGATCGTCGACGCGTTCGATGGCCAGTCGGCGCAGTGGCAAGACGGCCGTGCCGCTTGCCACTGTGCCGCCGTCCGTGGCCACGCCGATCGGCCCGCTCGTGCTGCTCGAGCCCGTTCCCGGTTCGTCCGGGCCGAATGGCGTGGCGTGGCACACGGTCGACAAGGTGGAGGCGCGCGCCCGTTGCGAGGCGGAACGGATCGTCGGCGAATACGCCCAGCCGGAGTCCGGGTGGGATGCGGTTGTCGCGCGCCTGTGCCGAGGCGGTGCGTACGCGGTGCGGGGCGGCGACCCTGCGGCGCGGGTCGCCGCCCTTGGCGAGATCGTCCGACACTGGCGGAGGAGCCGGCTGACGGCGCCGGAGGACCGACACCTGCCGTCGCAGCGTGGTCCGAGTCACGGGTGACCCCCCGTCGGCTGCGGGTGGCCTTGGTCATGCCGTACTACGATCCGCGGATCGTTGGCGATCCGGCGGTGCAGCTCGCCCGATTCCCGACCGTGCCCGAGTTAGGAGCCGAGCTCGCGCGTCTCGGCCTTGACGTGCGGGCGTTTCATCTCTCCGATCGGGACGCGGCGGCGCGCTGGTCGGGCGTCGAGCACCGCTTCGTGGCCACCGGGTGGACGCGTCGGGCCGCGGCGCGCCTGCTGTGGCGGTTCGCGCCGCGGTTCAGGCCACCCTACTACGAGCCCGCGTTCGGGCTCGTGTGGCGCGTGCTCCGGAGTCGGCCGGACATCGTCCATGTCTTTGGGCTGAACATGGACGTGAACGTGTGGCTCCTCGCACGTGCCGCCGCTCGCCGCGGCATACCCATCGTCGCGCACTTCCACGGCGGCGAGCCGGCCCTCGATCCTTTGACCCGCGGCCTGCAGCGCGCCTCGCTTCACCGGATGGCACGCGTGCTCTTCACGCACCCTTCGCAGGCGCAGCCCTGGTTCACGGCGGGCTTGCAACAGGAACAGGTCAGGGTCGTGATCGAGACCTCCACGCGCATTCCGCGCCTTCGGCGACCACGGGTTGCGGATCGAACGTTGTCCGGCGACCCGGCGTGTCTCCTCGTCGGGCGGCTGCACCCGGTCAAGGATCCGCTGACGGCACTGACCGCGTTCGCCCTGCTCGCGGAGGCGGTGCCCTCGGCGCGCCTGCATGTGTTCAGCGGCTCGGATGCGTTCGGTGGCCGGCTCCCTGCTTTGGTGTGTTCCGTGCCGGTCTTGGCTGGGCGTGTAGTCTTTCATGACTACACGAAGTCGCGTCGCCTGACTGTGTTTCTGTCGAATGCCGACCTCCTGCTGCAGGCGAGCCGGCGGGAGTGGTCGAGCTTGAGCGTGCTCGAGGCGTTGGCGACGGGCGTCGTGCCGGTCGTCACGGACATCCCCGCCCTGCGCGCGCTCACCGACGACGGTCGCGTTGGTCGCCTGGTGCCGGTCGGTGACGCGCGGGCGATGGCCGACGCGGCGATCGCGTTGGCGGTGCATCGCGCCGAGCTCGAGCGCCTGAGCCTGGCCGGCCGGTCGGAGTTCGACGCGCGCCTGTCGTTTCGCGCGCTGGCGCGGGACGTTGCGTCCGTCTACGGCGAGGTCGTGGCCGATTCGGCGTCGTCCACGTCCTTGCCGAGCGGGAGTCGGACGCGGCGGCCCTCCGCGTCGACGTCGCCACCGGCGGCCTGACCGCGGACGAGAGCGCGTTCGAGGGTCGTCACGTCATATAGGCCGAGCGCGAGCATCCAGTGAGAGGTGACGCTCCCGTCCGGCAGGTCATCGGGCCACGTCAACACGTGCGTGCTCTCGAGCGTCGCACCCCGCGGCCACAGGTGCGTCGGGAAGTGCGGGCCGAGCGGCGACCCGTCCGCCTGCGCGGCGGGCTCGGTGGCGGACGGGTCGCGCAGCACGTGAAGGAAGACCGTCCAATCGCGGGCGATCGGCTCCTCGACATGCCAGCGGAGTGTGACGGTGACTGCGTCGCCCGGGCGGAGCCCGTCGGCGGTCGGCGCATCGATACCCGTGAGGCGCGGTCCGCCGTCAAACGCGATGTCGGCGGTTGTGAACGCGGCCGGGAACCCCGGCGTACGGGTCCCGGCGACCGTGTACAGCCCGGTCAGCACCCGATCGTCGCCCTTCGAGCCGTCCGCACCGACGACCGCCCGGCGCGCGCGCGAGTCGCGGTCGTACAGCCCGAGCTGCAGGATCGCCGGTCCGGTCGGCATGTCGGGCGGCACGCGCAGGTAGAACGTGTCGGCATGGACCTCGCCCGAGCGCCACGCATCCATCGGTTCGGCGCCGTAGAGGATCTCGCGGTCGGAACCCGCGCGAAGTGCCTGTTCGGCGTCGAGGAGCTGCACGAATGCCTTGTCCCGGTGGGACGGCGCGCGGTCCGCTGTCCACTTCGTCTCCACCGCCAGCCAATCGCCCGGTCGGATGAGCCGTCGTCGCGGCAAGAAGCCGACCAGCGAGACGCCACCCTCGAATTCCAGCGGCCCGTCAAGGCCGGGCGTCTCCCGCCGCAGCGCAACGCGCGGCAGCCGCCATGCGCGACCGAACGGCGTTCCGGCGGTGGTACGATCCACCCGGCGGACGAGCCGCGGTGCGAACGAGGGAGAGCCGAGCGCACATCGCACGCCCCGAAGCGTCGCGAACCCGGCGCACGCATCGTCCACTGCGACGACCAGCGAGTGCCGCGTCACAAGGACGGCATCCGTCCCGCCTGGCCACGAGCCGCTCGGCAGGTCCGCCGCGTCGCTCGGGTCATCGCCGGAACGCGCATCCGTCAGGCGGACCGTGCCGCCCCCGGCGGGCACCGCCGACGGGTGCGCCCAGTACGCCCGCACGTCCAATGACGCGCCGACGCCGACCGTGGCCGGCGCTTCGATGCCGACAAGCATGGTGCCGTCGGGCCATGCGCGCCGGACGGGCACGACGTCGCCGAAGGATGGGTCAACCGCCAGGTCGCGGCGCGTGATCGACGCGATCGTCAAGGTGCCGATCTCGCGCCACGCGGCGCCTTCAGCCGCCCGTCGGTCGAGAGCGCCCTCCAGTACGTACGCGCCCGGCGTCACTTCGCGCGCGAGCCCGAGGCGGATTTCGCCGGTCGCGATGCGCGCGTCCCGTTCCGGCAACAGTGTCGTCTGGCCGGCCGCCACCGTCCGGCCCGTCGCGTCCGCGACCAGCCGGACGCGGACGTGTCCACCGCCGTCCGGCACGCCACTGCCCTGCAGAACCAGCTGGACGATCACGTCGTCGCCGGGCAAGATCCGCGCGGTTCCGGCACGGGCGGGCGCCGACACCGTGCGCCAGCCGACCACTTGCAGCGCATCGTCGGCGGTGGCGAGCGCCTGCCGCGGAGCGGCGATGCCGGACGGCTCCCCCACGTCCGATGACGGGACGAGCGCATAGGACGGTCCGATCGGCACCAACCGTATACCGGTCGACGACAGCGCTTCTCGCGCGAACCCATAGGCGACGACCGGTCGATCCTCCGCCCGTGGGTCGGCCAGCGCGCGCCGGCCGGCCGGCCAGTCGGCGTACACGACGTCGAGATCCGGTCGGACGCCCTTCAGGTGTCGCGCGTACAGGAATCCAGCTCCGACAGACGGGTGGACGACGAGGCGCGCGCCTTGCGGGATCGGCTCCGCCAGGGCCGCGTCGGCGGCAGCTTGACCGGGCCAGCCCCGCGAGGCGTCCACGCGCGGCCACGTGCGGGCGAGCGACACGGTCACCGCGCCCGCACACACGGCGGCGACGGCGGAACGCCGAAAGGTTGACCGGCGCGACGTCGGCCCATGCGCGTTCGCCGCGGAGGCGGCGCCGATGCCCGCGGCGATCGCCACGGCGGCCAGCGCCGGCAGGAGCACCACCCAGCCGTCCCAGGCGAAGTAGCCAAGGTAGAAAACGGCGTACGCGCCCGCGATCGCCGCCAGGGCGACCGCCCAGTCGAAGCGCCGCCGTGCGGCCAGGGCGGCGAGGCCCACGGCGGCGAACACGAGCATCAGCGGCCCGAAGGCCGTGTCGATCGCGTGCCGCAGCAGCTCCCAGCGGGCGGGTTCATCGGGCAGTCGGCTCAGGTCGAACAGCCCGGGATAGTTGCGCCCGGTGACGTAACCGAACAGCGTGGGCACATCCAACACGGTACCGTTCACGCCCTGCCAACGCCACGGGAAGTAGAGGAGCGGCGCCAGGCCGACGATGAAGGCGAGCGCCGAACGCGCGACGTCGCCGGGGCGCGTGAGGAGCCTCGGATCGCGGGCAAGGACGAGCCATGCGACGACCGGGTAGAGGAACACGGTCGTCAGGTGGTGGGTGAAGCCGAGGCCGGCCAGGGTCAGCGCGGCCAGGCGCCACGCGGCGTCGGCGCGACCGCCGCCGTCCGGCACCGCCGACACACCCGGCCGAGCATGCCGGCCGCGGGTCGCCTGACGCGGCAAGCGCTGCCCATCGCGGCGCAGGTGCGCGAGGCACGCCAGCACACCGAGCACCAGGACGACATTCAGCGTATAGACCTCGGTGATCACCGCCTGCGACCACAACTGCGGCGTGAACGCCAACGCCAGCGCCGCCACGACGCCGGCCAGCGGATCGTTCGCGAGGCGCCGTGCGAGCGCGAACGCAAGCGCGGCGGCGACCGTACCGCACGCGGCGGACAGCACGTTCATCCGCCACGCCACGTCCGCGACGGGCAGCTGCGTGAACAGGTGGCCCAGCATCGTGTAGAGCGCATAGCCCGGAGCGTGCGCGATGCGGAGCGTCGCCGCCACGAGCTGGAACTCGATACTGTCCGTGGCGTTCGTCGTCGGCGAGAGCGTGCCGAAGTACGCGGCGCCCACGGCCAGGACGACGAGCGCACCAGCCACGCGGCCGCGCGGGCGCATGCGGCGATCCCGGCCCTCGCGGGTCGGCGCACGCGGCGGTACGGCATCGGCCACGGAAGGCGTCGGCGATGCCGACGACGCCGCCGCCGCGAACGCGAGGCCGACCAGGACGGCAACCACGGCCTGGAGCGGACGGTATGCCGCCTGCACGCCGACGGCGGCAACGGTGACGCCTACGGGCAGCATAAGCGCAGCGCCGTCGACCGCGGCCGACCGCGACACCTTCATCCGGCGCCCTGTCCGCGCGGCGGTCGCCCCGGCAGCCGGAGCCGGCGCCGCGCGTACCACCGCCGCCAAGCGAGGCGCACCACGGTCTCGGCGGCGCGGCCGATCTCGGCCCGCGAGATCTTGGAGGCCCCGTGGCGGCGATCGGTGAATCGGATCGGGACTTCGGCCACGCGGGCGCCGGCGCGCTGGCAGCGAAAGAGCATCTCGATGAGGTAGCTGTAGCCGCTGGACCGGATGCCCGCCAGGTCGACCTCGCCGAGCAGGCTGGCGCGGTAGCATCGAAAACCCGAGGTGCAGTCGTCGGCCGAGAGGCCGATGACGCGGCGGGACAGGGCGTTGGCGCCGGCGCTCAGGAAGCGGCGATGCCAGCCCCAGTCGCCGTCGATCGAGCCGCCGGTGGTGTAGCGGCTGCCGATGACCAGATCCGCATCGGCGGCCGCGGCCAGCAGCAGCGGGAGGACGGCCGGGTCGTGTGAGAAGTCGGCATCCATCGTGCACACGAGCGCGGCGCCCATCTGGATCGCCTCGCGGAAGCCGGCGCCGTACGCCGTGCCGAGTCCGAGCTTGCGGCCGCGGTGGAGCACGACCACCCGCCGGCCGTGCCGCATGGCCAACGCGTCGGCCGCCCGCCCGGTGCCGTCCGGCGATCCGTCGTCGACGACGACGACCGCGCGGATGCCGCCCTGGGCCAGGATCGACTCGACGAGCGGCGTGATGTTGTCCACCTCGTTGTACGTCGGCAGGACGACGACGGCGCCGGCCAGATCCGCGGTTGCACCCTCAACGGCGTGCCGCGGCTCCGCGCCGATCACCGGCTCGGCGTTCATTGCGCCGCGTCGCCCGAACCCGCGGCAGTGGCCGCCGGCAGGGTTGCGCCAACCGATTCGCAGACGGTGCGCGCGAGCGTGTAGATGTCGTCCGACAGACTGCCGTCCGGCTTCGCCACGCCGTGCTCCCGCCGCAGCAGCCGCGCATGCGCTCCTCCGTGCTCGATCGAACGACGCGGCGCCGGCATGAGGACGAGAACTTCGTCGGGCGAGAGGCCATCCGTACGCACGGCCGGCCGCGCCGGCCCGACGCCGCCGGCGGTCATGGCGTGCCCACGGACGGGCCATGCGCCGGTCCGCACGTCGTCGGCCACGACGAACGGCGCGTGGCCGACGTTGTGCATGACGACCTGCCCGCCGCGCAGCGGCGCCTCGTTGGCGTCCAACGGCGCCTGATCGGCACCGGGATCGAGGTGGGCGATGAGGTGACGCGCCAGGAGCGGGAGGCGGCCGTCCGCCAGCTCGAGCTGCGTGCAGAGAGCGATCGAGGCGATGAGTCGGGCGTTCACCTCGATCACGTAGATGCGGCCGTCGTCACCCTGCACGAAGTCAACCCCGTAGACACCGAGGAACCCGTCGGCAGCGAGCGCGCGCCCGATCGTCCGCGCCGCGTCGGCGAGTTCCGCCGTGGCGACGTCCAGGCGCGCCATGATCGCCCAGTCCTGGCCGCACGAGCCGAGGCGATAGGGGGTGATGCGCGCGAGGCCGGTCAGCTGCAGGAAGGGCGCGCCGACGGCAATCCCGCGCGCCGTGACGCACGCATTGACCGACAGCGGCGTGCCGGCGACGAGGCCCGTGACGCGCCACTCGGGACTGCGTGCGCTCGTCAGCGCGTGCGCGAGCTCCGACGACGAGGTGACGACGTGGCTCTGCATGCCCGCATAGCCGTACGGCGCCTGGACGACGAGCGTCGGGCCGAGGGAGGCGGCGAGAACGTCGTAGTTCATCGCGGCGCGCGCGACGACGGATCCGGGCGGCTGGAGCAGGCCGAGGGAGGCGGCGATCCTTCGGAAGGCGACCTTGTTCTCCCACCTCCGCGCCAGCGCAGCCGACGCACAGAGGAGTCGCCAGCCTTCGGCGCCCGCGATCTGTTCGAGCTGGTGGGACGGCTTGAAGACGAGGAGCGGCAAGCTGCCCCCGGCGCGCAGGCTGCGGTCCCGCAGCCAGGTCAGCGCGCGGGGGGCTCGGACGAGCGCAGGCGTGCCGCGCGGATCGCCTTGCACCGCCGTGGCGTGGTCGTGGTCGACGGCGTCATCGCCGTGCCCACGGCCGTCGTCGTGCGACGACGCGCCGAGCGCGAGGACGTCGACGGCCTCGTCCCTCAGCAGTGCGGCGGCGGGCGTTTCGTCGAAGCACAGGATGCCGAAGTCGGACAGGACGCGGTCGAGGCCGATCCCGTAGTGCGGGTCCGGGCCGGCGAACGTGACGGCGTGCGCCGCACGCGCCGCCCAGCCCTCGAGATCGGCGGCCGTCCGCACCCGCTCGGTGGCGCTCATCGGCGGCCGCCGGTGAACGGCGACGGGCCGAGCGTGTGCCGGACGATCCGGTCGACGTCCTCGATCGTCCGCGCCTCCGGGACCGGTCGTGTCGGAGCGTCGGTCGAACGAGCCGCCGAGGTGATGTGCGCCGCCCCACCGGCGCGATCGGCGCCGGTGACGATGACGATCGCGGTTCGGATGCCCGACTCGGCCGCCGCCCGGCGCGCCGCCGCCAGTGCGGCTGCCGCCTCGAGCGCCGCGTGGACCCCATGCGCGCGCAGGAGCTCGTCCGCCGCCTCGGCTTCGTCGTCCGTGATCCACCAGCCGCCGCCATGCGTGCCGCGGATGCGTCGCTGCGCCTCGCCGAGCCGTCGCGTCTTTCGCGCACCGAGTGCGCCGACGCGGCCGGGCTGCAGCGCGGACGCGGCCGGCCGCGCGTCAAACGGCGCCGCCACCGGTCCGCCGACGCCCTGCACGGCGTGCAGGGCCGGCGCGGGCACCGCGCGTTCGAATCCGGCGACCTCTCGCCGGTCGAAGGCACGGCCGATGCCGACGAACGACGCGGCGCTGGAGACGAACGTGAAGAGCGCCTCGGGCATGTGTGCCGGCGCAACGGCCTGATCACGCAAGTCGGACAGGATCTCCCAGCCGAGGGTCAGAAAGCCCTCCACCGCCGCAGGGTCGGTCGACGGCCTCAGGTTCGGGACGCTCCGCGCGACGCACCATGCCTCGCACAGCGTGAGGGCGTTCGGACTCATGACCACCGCCGCGCCGTTCGCACGCACGGCTCGCACTTTGCCGGGGTCCGTGCCGGGCGCCACGAAGGCGACGACGCCGAGTCCCGCCGCCCGCCCGTACGCCGCCGCGGCGATCGCCGCGTTGCCCGACGACGAGAGCGCCACGTGGCGGAGCGCACGCCCGCCGGCGGCGGCGGCGGCGATGGCAGCCGACACCTGGAATGCCATGCCGCGGTCCTTGTGCGAGCCCGTCGGGTTCCGGTCCTCGCGCTTGAGCCAGAGGCTCGTCAGACCGAGCGCAGCGGCAAGTTGCGGCGCCGGCTCCAGCGGGGTATGCCCCTCGCCGAGTGAGATGCGGTACGGCGGATCGATCCGCGGCTCGAAGGCGTCGGCATAGCGCCAGATGCCGGCAGCCGGCGCCTCGGAGCGCACCGTCATCGCGTCCACGCTGTGCTGCGCGACCGGCGGCGAGCCTACTTCTCTTCCTCTTCGAAGAACTCGAGGAGGATCGGAGCGAGGCTGATCACCTCGATCTCGGCTCCGCAATGTGCACAGACGAGGATCTCGCCGACGACGACACCTTCCGGCGTCGGCACGTCGATTCCACAGGCAGGGCAGGCTGCGACTTCATCCATCGGAAGGTAGCTCCAGGCTTGGCGGGTGCGATCGACCGGCATGATAGCCGGGTCGCGTTCGTTCGGCGGAACGCGGACTCTCATCCGGCCTCTCCATCGGCTTCCTCTGTCGTGTGCTCGAAGGACGGACTGGCCGCAGTCACGGTCCTGAGCAGCTGGCGGAAGCCGACCTCGCCACCGCCGTCGACGTAGTGGCGGCGGAAGAAGTACGGGCAGGCAGGCGAAAGCAGCACGATGTCTCCCGCCACGGCACCGGCGGCCGCGGCGGCCACGGCGTCCGGGAGCCGGTCGAAGCGGTCGATGACCGGGCCGTCGCCTGCCGTCCCGGACCCAGCCTCGCCGGCCCTTTCGACTTCAGAGGCGATCCGCTCGCCGCCGGGTCCCGGCAGGACGATCAAGCGACGGACGCGGCGTCGGATCCATGCGACGAGCGGTTGCACGTCGAGGCCTTTGTCGTCGCCGCCGATGAGGAGCACGACCGGCGGCGGGTCCGGCGATGCCTCGTCGCCGCCGTGTGTCAGCGCCTCGAGCGCGGCGATCGTGGCCTGGGGCGTCGTCGCGTTCAGGTCGTCGTAGTAGCGTACGCCGCCCGCGCTCCAGACGAGCTGCGTACGATGCCGCAGGCCGCGGAACGTCGCGAGCGCCGCGTCGATGGCATCCGGCGTGGCGCCTGCCAGCAGCGCTGCGGCGGACGCGGCGAGGGCATTCTCGACGTTGTGTGCGCCCGGGAGCGTGAACGAGGCGAGCGAGGCCACGCGCTCCGCAGGCCCGCCGGACGTTCGGCGCACGTGGATCAGCCCGTCCGCGCTCCAGACGCCCAGGTCCACCGGACCGCGGCGGCTGTACCAGAAGACAGGCGCTTCGAGCCCGTCCCCCATCGCGGACGTGAGCGCGTTGTCGGCGTTGAGCACCGCCCAGCCGCGGCGATCGATACCGGCGACGAGCTTGCGCTTCGTGCGGGCATAGGCAGCCAGGTCGCCGCCATGTTCGTCGAGGTGATTGGGCAGGACGTTCGTGACGACGCCGATCCACGGATGGGGTTCGAGGTCGATCAGGTGGCGGTTGCTGACCTCGAGCACGAGGCGATCCGACGGCTGCATGTCCGCGAGCACATCGAGCACCTGGACGCTGCGGCGCTCGTTGCCGGCGTAGAACACCCGTCCGGGCATCTGGCGGAGGACGTGCTCGATCAGGCGGCTCGTCGTCGACTTGCCGTTGCTGCCCGTCACGGCGATGATGCGCGCCTTGGACAGCCCGAAGTAGAGGTCCATGAGGCCATAGAACGGAACGCCGCGGTCACGAAGCGCACCGAGCGCCGGGAGGTTGCGCGCGTACAGGTACCACGCCTGCGGCGCGAACACCACGTCCGCGTCGGCAACGTCCGCCAGATAGTCGTCCGCTAGATGCCACCGGGCATCGATCGACCGGAGCGCAATCCACGCCGCAGCGCGCGCCGGTGCCGCAAGGCCCACGTGCTGGCGCTTGAACTCGGCCTCGATCGCGTCCTCGCCGGCCAGATCGTGCAGCGTCAGCCGTTCGACGCCGGTCGCGGCCAGAAAGCGGGCGATCGCCGCGCCTTCCGTTCCGGCGACGCCGACGACGTGCACGCGCTTGGTCCGCCATGCGTCGACTTGGCGCCAATCGACGGCGGGGCGCGTCCGCTCGGTCGGAGGGGTCACGCGCCGCCCCGATAGCCGGGCGGAAACCGGCGCGCCGCGCGGAACGCATAGCGCGTCAGGAGGCCGGCCAGCGTCTCGACGGTCACGACGCCGTGGTCGAGGCAGGCGTGCGCCACGGTGGCGGCACCCGCCGGCCCCAGCACGAGCACGACATGACTCGTTCCCCGCTCGATGTGGGTCACGTGGACGACGTCGCCCGCCACGACATCGTCCAGCGCCACCCGCACGCCGAAGCGGGCCTGGTCGGTGGAGTGGCGCGGCAGGCCGAGGCCGGTCGCGGCCTTGACGACGTGCTGCACGAACGCCGAACAGTCGATGCCGCTCGTCGACCGGCCGCCGAGGACGTACGGCACGCCGAGCCAGGGCCGGACCGCCTCGGACCACGTTCCCGGCGACGCCGCTTGCGCCGTCCCGGCCCAGCCCGCTCGCCACGCCGTCACCGACGCGGGCGCATGCTGCCCGACGAGCGCCGCGACGTCCGCCGTCGCAACCCAACCGACGGTCCGGTCGGCCAGCTCGACCACAGTATGTTCGCCGACTTGCGTCAACCGGCGTGCCGGCGGATCACTCGGGAGAAGTTCGGACGACAACGCGCCGCCAGCCGTCGCGCGCACGGCGACCGGTCGGCTCGTCACGCCGCGTAACCAGCCGTCGCTCTCGACGCGTTCGGTCAGGGCGATGACGGCGTTCGACAGCCGAGCCGGGTCAAGCCCGGCCGCGGACAGCTGCCCGCCGACGCTTCGCACGAGCGCGTCTCGCTGTGCCGGCACGAGGACCGTGCCCGCGAGCACCGGCGTTCCGTCCCCACGCCGGGCGACGCGGACGTCGGCAACGACGTGGCCGTAGCGGGCGCGCCATGCCTCGAGCACGGCGACGAGCGCCCGCTCGGCGGCGGTGGTCACGGCGGCGACCATCGCGGCGTCGCTCGATGGGCCATCGTCGGGCGGACGCCGGTCCGTCAGCGGTGTTTCGGGCATGGGGGTGCTGCAGGCATGGAAAGGATCCTATCCGAACGGGCGGCGATCGGCCAAGCAACAAGTGGCTTTCGCGGCATGCTAGAATCGCTGGCGCCCCCCCCGTCGCGTGTGATGCCGGCGCGTACGACCGGTGCGCCAGACCTCCAGGAGTGACCGCCATGTCCATCCGAGACGCCTTCGGCACCCGTGATGTCCTTCAGACGGCGGACGGCCCGGTTGGCTACCACCGCCTGGCGGCGCTCGTCGATCGGGGCCTGCCCGATCCGTCGCGGCTGCCCCTGTCGATCCGGGTCATGCTCGAGGCGGCGCTGCGCAACCTGGACGACTTCGCCGTCACGGAGGCGCACGTCGCGTCCATCGCCGGCTGGCGGGCCGACGCCCAGTCGCCGGACGAGGTGCCGTTCGTCCCGGCTCGCGTGATCCTGCAGGACTTCACGGGCGTACCGGCCGTCGTCGACCTGGCGGCGATGCGGGATGCCGTGGCGCGGCTGGGCGGCAACCCGCAGCAGATCAACCCCCGGGTGAACGTCGACCTTGTCATCGACCACTCCGTCCAGGTCGACGCGTTCGGTTCGCTGGCGTCGCTCCTGATCAATGCCGACCTCGAGTTCGAACGGAACAAGGAACGCTACGCCTTTCTGCGCTGGGGACAGCAAGCGTTCGAGCGCTTCAAGGTGGTGCCGCCGGCCAGCGGGATCGTCCACCAGGTGAACCTCGAGTTCCTGGCGACCGTCGTGGCGCGGTCCGCGGCGGACGGCGCCGCGATGGCGTACCCGGACACGCTCGTCGGCACGGACTCGCACACGACGATGATCAACGGCCTCGGCGTGCTCGGCTGGGGCGTCGGCGGGATCGAAGCCGAGGCCGTCATGCTCGGACAGCCGCTGTACATGGTGCTGCCGGAGGTCATCGGCTTCGAGCTGCAGGGCGCCCTGCCGGAGGGCGCGACCGCGACCGACCTCGTGCTGCGCGTCACGGAGATGCTCCGCGCGCACGGCGTCGTCGGCAAGTTCGTGGAGTACTTCGGCGACGGCCTTTCGCGGCTCTCGCTGCCCGACCGCGCGACGCTGGCGAACATGGCGCCCGAATACGGCGCCACGTGCGGCTTCTTCCCCGTCGATGCCGAGTGCCTCGACTTTCTGCGCCGCACGAACCGGGCCGCGTCGGTCGACCTCGTGGAGCGCTACACCAAGGCACAGGGCCTGTTTCGCGAGGACGGAATGCCGCCGCCGGCATTCAGCGCGACACTGCGGCTGGACATGGGCACGGTCGAGCCGAGCCTTGCCGGGCCGAAGCGGCCGCAAGACCGCGTGAGCCTGGCAAATGCCAAGCGGGCATTTTGGCGCGCGATGGACACGTCGTACGGCAAGCCGCCGCCGTCCGCAGCCACAGTCGGCGAGCCCGTGGCGCGGTGGCTGGACGAGGGCGGCGCGCTGCGCGAGCCGGTGCGGGCGGCGGAACGCCTCGACTTGTTCGCCGGATCGCGGGCAGGTATCGCCCTCGCCGACGCGGCGTGCTCCCTGACGCACGGTTCCGTCGTCATCGCTGCGATCACGTCCTGCACGAACACCTCGAACCCGTCCGTCATGGTCGGCGCCGGCCTCGTGGCGCGCAAGGCCGTCGAGCGCGGGCTCACGCGGCGGCCGTGGGTGAAGACGAGCATGGCGCCCGGCTCGAAGGTGGTGACGCGCTATCTGGACGCCTCCGGCCTGACGCCCTACCTCGAGGCGCTCGGCTTCCACACCGTCGGCTACGGCTGCACCTCGTGCATCGGCAACAGCGGGCCGTTGCCGGCGCCGGTCGAGGCCGCGATCCGTGAGAACGACCTCGTGGCGGTGGCCGTGCTGAGCGGCAACCGGAACTTCGAAGGTCGCGTCCACCCGCTGACCCGAGCGAACTACCTCGCCAGCCCGCCGCTCGTCGTGGCGTACGCCATCGCCGGCACGATGGACATCGATTTCGCCAGCGAGCCGATCGGCTTCGACCCGGGCGGCGCGCCGGTGTACCTGTCCGACATCTGGCCGACCCAAGCCGAGATCGCCGCCGCCGTGCGCCTCAGCTTGACACCGGCGATGTTCGCCGAGGAATACGGCCACATCTACGACGGCAACCCGCAATGGAACGCCGTGCCGGTGGGCAGCGGCGCGCGCTACGCCTGGGACGAAAGCTCCACCTATATCCGCGAGCCGAGCTTCTTCCAGGGCCTGTCGATCGAGCCCCCGCCCGTCCAGCCGATTCGCGGCGCGCGCGCCCTGGCCGCGCTCGGCGACTCGATCACGACCGATCACATCTCGCCGGCCGGGAGCATCCCGCCGAGCACGCCGGCCGGCGCCTACCTGATGGACTGGGACATCGAGCCGCGCGACTTCAACAGCTACGGCAGCCGGCGCGGCAACCACGAAGTGATGGTCCGCGGTACGTTCGCCAACATTCGGCTGCGCAACGAGATGGCACCGGGCACCGAGGGCGGGTTCACGACCCACCAGCCGTCCGGGGACGCGATGTCCATTTTCGACGCCAGCCAGCGCTACCAGGCCGACGGCGTGCCGCTGCTCATTCTGGCCGGCGCCGAGTACGGCACGGGCTCGAGTCGTGACTGGGCCGCCAAGGGCACGCTGCTGCTGGGTGTGCGCGCCGTGATCGCCAAGAGCTACGAGCGGATCCACCGCTCGAACTTGGTGGGGATGGGCATTCTGCCGCTGCAGTTCACCGCCGGGCAGGGCTGGACGGAGCTCGGCCTGACCGGCCGCGAGACGTTCGACGTGCCGGTGCCGGCCGATGTCGTGCCGGGTCAGCCGATCGACGTCACGGCAGTGGACGCGGACGGGCGGACGGTGCGGTTCACGGTAAACGCGCGCCTCGACAGCCCGGTGGACATTCGGTACTGGCGCAACGGCGGGATCCTGCAGACGGTGCTGCGGGACATGCTGACGGCGGAGCGCGCGTCGTCGTAGGCGATGCCGCACGACAGCGAGGACGTGCCGTGTGATCGGAAAGTCAGGGTGGCCGGGCATTGCGGCGCGGGCGGCGGCCATCGGCGGCGCCCTCGTGGTCGGTGCCGCCGGCCATCGGGATCGCCTGCCGTTGGATCCGCGGGCGAACGCCCAGGCACCGGCGGCGGCGAGCATCTGGATCGAGGGTGAGGCGGCGGAGTCGACGTCGTTCAACGGGCATCCCTGGTACTGCTGCGACGGCGTGCGCGCCGACCTCCTTTCGCCGGGCGTGCCGGGTACCTCAGAAGGCGAGTGGCTGTCGCATTACGTGAACGACGACGACCGCGAAGTCACGGCGACGTACCGGTTCGAGGCCGCCGCCGGCGGACGGCGCGTGCTGTGGCTGCGCGCGAGCGTCCATCAGGTTCGAAGCTGGTGGCGGTTGGACGACGGACCGGCGCTGGAGGTCGACCTGGCAGCCGAGGCGCGCGAGCGACTCAACCTCGTCGCGCCGGCGATCGATATCCGCTTCCTGGCGTGGGTTCGCGCCGGCGTGGTCGACATGGCGGCAGGAGAGCACCGCCTGACGATCGGCCTGGCCGGCCACCCGTCCCGGCGGGGCGGGCGCGAGGTGCACGGCGGGCTCGATGCCCTCGTTCTCGTGCCGGAGGGCGAGGCTTGGGCGCCGACCGGCGCGCTGCGTCCGCCCGACCCGGGCCGGCCGGCAGCGGTACCCGCGGCCGGCGACTGGTTCCCGCTCGTGCCGATCGAAGACCCGTTCTCGGCCGAGAGCGTGACGGACCTGTCGTTCATGCTCGACCGTCCGGCGGGCGCACACGGGCCGGTGCGCGCGGTCGGCGACGATCTGGTGTTCGCCGACGGCACCCCGGTGCGTTTCTGGGGCGTCAACGCGCTGCCGATGGCGACGGCGGACAAGATGGCGCGCCAGGCGCGTTACTACGCCAAGCACGGCGTGAATCTGGTGCGGATCCATCCCGTCGAGAGCATCATCGGTGTGCTGCGCCGCGCCCCGGACGGCCGGCGCTTCCTCGACCCGGCCGGTCTTGAGCGGCTGGACCGGTGGTTCGCCGCCCTCAAGGACGCCGGCATCTACGTCAGCTGGTCGCCCTTCTACCCCCACGTGATCACGAGCGATGACGGCTACCCGGCCGAATCGTACGCAGAGCTGCCCGATGCGAACGCCTGGAACCTCCCGGCAGGCACGTCGGGCAAGAGCCCCAGCGGTTATGTCAACTACATCCCTGCCCTTCAGGAAGCCGAATGGACGTGGCTGGCGTCGTTGCTGGCGCATCGGAACCCGTACACCGGCCTTCGTTATGTCGATGACCCGGCCCTGGCGATCATCGAGGTCCACAACGAGGACAGCATCTTCTGGCACGCCCCCTTGAACGATCTCGAGGCCGGCCGCGCCGGGCCGCGCCACACGGCGGAACTGCACCGGCAGTGGCAGTCGTGGGTCCGCACGCACTACGCCAGCGACAGCGCGCTGCGCGCCGCGTGGGGACCGGTCGGCAGGGGTAGCAGGGCGGACGACTCGCGTGACAACCCGCGTCTGGGCATCTACGGCGCCTGGGAGATGCAGGCGGACGGTCCGTCCCGCAACAGTGCCGAGTCGAAGCGGATGGGCGACTTCATCCGCTTCCTCGCCGAGACGCAGCGCAGCTACTTCGAACGCCGCCGCGATGCACTGCAAGCGCACGGATATGACGGCCTGACGATCTCGACCGCTTGGCAGGCCGGCGGCCCGGCCGCCCATCTGGCCAATCTCTGGACGGACGATGCGATGGACGTCATCGACCGCCACGCCTACTTCGGCGGGGGCGCGGGTGGGCACCAGGTCCGGTACGGCGATGTGAACGCCGCCTCCCACCTCGGCACGCTCGACGGCGGCATCCTGGCGCGCGGCTACGAGCAGGTCGAGGGCAAGCCGTTCATGCTCAGCGAGTGGACGCAGTCGCCGCCGAACGAGTGGAAGGCCGAAATCGCGCCCCTCGTGGCGTTCTACGGCTTCGGACTCGGCGGCTGGGATGCCAGCACGCACTTCTCGGCCGGCCGCGCCGACCTGGGCGGCGGCTGGCCGGACGAGGACAGCTACGTCACCGAGACGCCGAGCTACATCGGCCAGTTCCCGGCCCTCGCCCGCGCCGTCCACCGGGGCGACTTCACGAAGGGACCGCTGATCGCGGCCCGCCGTGTGGCGACGGACGACGCGTTCCTCGGACTCGACGCCCTGTCGCAAGGCGCGCCGAGCGGCGGCTGGGGCGGCGGCGGCGGACCGCTCGCGTTGCCGTTGGGGGCCCAGCTGATGGGCCGCGTGACGGTGAAGGTCGGCGACGGCCTCGCTCCGAGCACGCTCGGCGACGTCACTGCCCTCGTCGACCCGGTGCGCGAGATCATCCATAGCGCCACGGGTGAGCTGGCGTGGCACGTCGCGGACAGCGTCGTCGTGGCGGACAGCGAGCGGACGCAGGCCGTCATCGGGTTCGCGGCGAACACGGCATTCACGACGGGAGCGTTCGAGATCGCATTCGGCGAGACGACGTTCGCCAGCCTCATTTTGACGAGCCTGGATGATGCACCGCTCGCGGTCAGCCGCCGCGTGCTGGTGACCGCCCTGGCGCGGGATCACCAGACCGGGGCGCGATACAGCGTGAATCGGCGGTTTCTCGAGGCCGTCGGTGGTCCGCCGCTGCTCATGGAGCCCGTGCAGGCGCGCATCCGGCTCCGGTCCGGCACGATCCGGTCGGCGCGCGCTCTGCGGCCGGACGGCGTGCCCGTCGGCGGGCAGGTCGACCACGACGCGCAGACCGTCCGGATCGATGGGCGCAGCGCGACCTACCTCTACGTGCTCGAGATCGAGCGGGACGGCGTCGTTGCGCCCAGTCCGACGGCGACGGCCGAGATCGAGGCGACCCCTTCGGCGACGCCGTCGCCCTCCGCGCCGTCGCCGGAGCGCACACGGGCAGCGACCGGAGGGGTGCCGGGGACACCGGCCGCACCGACGGCCGCTCCCCCGACGACGGCCGCACGAACGCGCCTGTGGCTGCCGTTGTGCACGGCGGCGTGGCCGATGCGCTAGGACGGCCCTCGCCGCGGCCGGCGGGTCACGTGCCGGCGCCGCCGGGCCACGGTCGGGCTGTGCTAGACTGTCGGCCCCGCCCGACCCGGCCTGATCGCCCCGTCGGATCCTCCGCCCACCATTGAGGCAAGACATGTACAGCATCTACGTTTCGCTCGGCATCGCGGTGGCGGCCTACCTGGCCGCCTGGCAGCTGAGCGGTCGGTGGTGGGTTGGGCTCATCGCGGGGCTCATCGGTGCCGTCGGCGGGTTCGCCGGGATGGCACTCTGGATGCGGCGCACGCTCCAGCAGCGGATGCCGGCCATCGAAACCGCGGTGCAGGCGCAGCGGATCGATGCGGCGCTGAAGCTCCTCGAGGAGATGCGCTCGTTCGCCAAGTGGCAGCCGGGCCTCGACGCGATCGTCGACGGCCAGATCGGCGTGCTCACGTACGCCACGAAGATGGACTTCGACAAGGCGCAGCCCTACCTCGAACGATCCGTCGTCAAGAACTGGCACGCCAAGGCGATGCTCGCGGCATTGCACTACAAGGCGCGGCGTTTCGACGACATGGCGCGCGTGTTCGAGGAAGCCGTGAAGTACAACAAGAAGGAACCGATGCTCTGGGCGGCGTACGCCTGGTGCGAGGCGCGACGCCAGAACCGCGGCAAGGCCGTCGAGATCTTGCAGCGCGCGCTCAAGGCGCTGCCGGACGACGGCGACCTCAAGGAGAACCTGGCGGCCGTCCAACAGGACAAGAAGATGAAGATGAACGCGTTCACCCCGGAGTGGTGGGCGCTGCACCTGGAACGGCCGCCGGCCAAAGTGCTCATGGAAGACCCGCGTCAGCAGCTGCGGATGCGCCAGATGCGACGCATGCGCCCGTAGGCCGGCCGCATCGCCCCACGCCTCGCCCCGTGTCGCCCAACGTCGATCCGTGTCGATCCATTTCGATCCATGTCGATCCGACCGTAACACGGTTCCGACCGCATCGTTAGTGTACGCCGGGAGCCCCTGCCAGACGCCCCGTCGGAGCTTGCGATGCGTGCAGCAGTCGTCCGGCCTGTCCTTTGGACGAGGTTCCCCCGCCCGGCGCTGACGCGCGCCGCGCTCGCCGTGGCCGCGGCCCTCCTGTACGCGAGCGCGCTGCAGGATCAGCGGTGCCCGGCCGCCGACGCCGCGCCTTGCCGTCCCCCCGCCGTGCATGCCGACGACGGCGGAGCCGCGCTCCCGCACTGGGAGCGACTCGGACAGGTCGGCGGCGCGCCGACGGCCATCGCCGTCGAAGGTCGATTGGCGGTGCTCGGCGTCGCCGAGGTCGTCTGGATCGTGGACTTGACGGTCGACAACCGCCCGCGCGTCATCGGGCGCACGGGGCTGCTTGGCTCCACGGTGGTCGATCTGGCGATCATCGGCCGCACGGCCGTCGCGGCGCTCGATGACGGCGGGCTTGTGTTCATCGACATCGCCGAGCCGACGGCGCCGTCCGTGACGGCGCGCGTCGAAGGGTCGGCACGCACGCTGGCGGTCGCCGGTGACCGGCTCGTCGCGTGCGGCGGCCGTGCATGCCGCATCGTGCGCGTCGCGTCGGACGAGCCGCCGGATGTCGTCGGCACGGTGGCCTTCGGCGAACCGGTCGGGCCGGTGGCGGCGGAAGGGCAGCGTGCGTATGTGGCCGTCGAGCCTGCCGGCGAGGCCGTCGGCCCGATGCTGCACATCGTCGACATCGCCGATCCTGCGGGTCCGCAGACGCTGCTGACGAAGGCGCTCGTGCCGAGCGCGGTACGCGGCCTCGGCGTGACGGGCAGTTGGCTGTACGTCGTACAGGAATCCGGCGTCCTGCGCGCATACGATCTGAGCACCGAAGGGCCGCCCGTGCCGCGCGGCGGCGTTCTCCTGCCGTCGGGCGTGTCGTCGACCGGTGTCCGCCCGATGGCCGTTGCCGGCGAGCGGGTGTACGTGGCGTCCGGACTCGAGGTCAGCGCCGTCGATATCTCACAGCCCACGGCACCGCGGTTCCTCGGCGCAACGCCGGTCGACGGCCTCGTCGCGGCCGTCGGTGCCTCGCCGGGCCGCGTGTACGTCGCCAACCACGCCGACCTGCTCGGGGGTCGCCGCGCGTTCCACGGCCTCGAGATCCTGGCGGCGGCGATCGACGGCGGGGCGCAGCCTCTCGGCAGCTTGGACGAGGCATGGCATGCCTACGGGGTCGCGCTGCACCGCGAGCGATATGCCGTCGTTGCCGCCGGTCGGAGCGGACTTCGCGTGGTCGATGTCGAAGCCGTCGGCGGGCCGCGCGAGATCGCCGCCTGGATCGGTGCGGCCGAGCTCGTCGATGTCGTGCTGGCGGGCGACGTCGCGTTTGTCGCCGATGCCTCGACCGGTGCGATGCTCCAGCTCATCGACCTCTCGGATCCGGCGCAGCCGCGCGCGATCGGCGCGCTGCGCGAGCCGGCACCGCGTGCCAGCGCCGTCGTGCGGATCGGTCGCTTCGTGGCGGTCGGACTCGAGCCGCGCCAGCTCGTCGTGCTGGACGCCTCCGACCCGCGCGCGCCGCGCCACGTCATGCAGTTGGACTTGCCGGGCGCCACGCTGGCCCTCGCGACCCACGGCTCACGACTCTATGTGCTCACCGGGCGACCGGCCCGCACACCGTCCCTGCTCGTGCTGGACGTCGGCATAGACGGCCGCGTTGCGGTGCGCAGCCAAGCCGTCCTCGACCTGCCGTTGCTCGAGCGATCGCTGTTCGGACTGGCCGCCAGCGCCGACGCCGTCGTCGTGAGCACGGAGGGACTCGTCGTCACGCTCGACGCCGACGGCCTGCCGCCGCAGACGCACGGCCGGCTGAGCCTGCCGCATGCGGCCGTTGCGGTGGCCGGCAGCGGCAGCCGCATGATCGCCGTCGGGGGCGGGTTGTCGTTGATCGACGTCCTCGACGTCGACGCGCCGCGCCTGATCGCATCCGTCCCCTGGAGCGCGGCCTGGCCGGAAGTTCGCAATGCCGTCGCGTTCGGCGGCGAGGTTGTCGCGGCGGCGCAATGGGACGCCGGGCTTGCGATCGCCCGACTCTCGCCTGCCGGATGGCTGCCGGACGCGCCGGCCGAGCCGCCGACGGCGCCGGCCCTGCCGACGGACGAGCCCACCGCCACGCCGAGTGCCGCGGCGTCCGCCGAGCCGCCGACGGCCGAGCCGACGCCGGCCGCCGAACCGACCGCCGAGGCCACGTCATCCCGCGCCCCCCAGCCTTCGTCGACGCCGAGCGCCCCCGTCGATCCGACGCGGCCCGCCTTGCCGACCGACACGCCGCCCGCGACCTCGGTCCCGCCGTCCGCCACCACGACGTCGCGCGCCGCGACCGCCACGCGCCGCCCGAGCGCCACGGCGCGCCCGACGTCCGACCCGCTGCAGGCGCGAACGATCTATCTGCCGCTGCTCGTGACGGAGGCGTGCCCGCCCAAGGACGTCTTCAGCGACATCGTCCTCGTGATCGACGCCTCGACGAGCATGGCCCTGTTGACGCCCGGCGGGCAGCAGAAGATCGATGCCGCGCTCGACGCGGTCTGGACGTTCCTCGACGGCCTGCGGTTGCAGGGCGGCGGGGATCGGGCGGCGATCGTCACGTTCAACCACACGGCATCGACGCTTCAGGCGTTGACGGGCGAGCGCCGACGGCTCGTTTCCGCCTTGCGGCGGGTCTCGCTGGCCGCCAACTCGCGGGTCGACGCCGGGATCCTCGCTGCAGCCGCCGAACTCCGTGCGAACGGACGCGATACCGCCACGAAGGCGATGATCGTCCTGTCCGACGGCAAGGCGAACCCTGTCTCGTCCGCCACGGTCGTCAGCGCCGCCCAGTCGGCACGGCGGATGGGCTTCGGCCTGTTCGTCGTCGGCATCGGGCCGGACATGGATGCTCCGACGCTCCGGGCGATGGCCGGCGTGGCCACCCGCTTCTTCCCGGCGCCCGATCCGGACCAGCTCCGTCCGATCTACGCCCATCTGGTGCGCACGGTGCCCTGCCCGGCATCGGGCTACTGGGGCCGCCGGTGACCTGACGCCGCCTTCGCCCGGACGGCGGTGTGTGCCGTCACGCAGGGCTGTCCGCCGCGGCGGTCCCGACGCGTGGCGGCCGAAACGCGGCCGCGACGGCCCGCGCCACCGGATCGACCGCCAGCCAGTCCATCGCCGACGGTGAAGGCGGGGCGAGCACGGTGGTGTTGGGCCCGATCGGCCGCCACACGTGCGGCAACGTCGGGCCGAACAGCGCAACGGTGGGCACGCCCATCTCGGCCGCCAGGTGCGTTGGTCCACTGTCGTTGCCGACGAAGGCGCCGGCTTCGCCCAGGAGCGACTCGAGGTCGACGAGCGAATCCGACAGTCGGACGTCGAACGCCGCGCGCCACCGCCGGATCTCGGCCTCGTGCCAGCGGGCCCGCTCCGCCTCTCCGAGCACGACCTGAACCCGTCGGCCCTCGCCCCGCAGCGCATCGGCCAGCGACCGGAAGCGGTCCGCCGGCCAGCACTTGGCCGCCGCACCGCTGCCCGGATGAAGGACGACGGCGCCGTCGACGGGCTCGGCTACGCCTCCGGCGTCCGAATCGCCGGGCAGGTCGGCGCTTGGGGCAGCGGCGCGCGCCGCCGCGTGCGCGCGCGCGATCCCTGCCGGCCAGCCGGCGTCGACCAGCCGCGCGTCGAACCACTCCGTCGCGTGCCCCGGCCAGTCGTCGGGCGGCCGCGGGGGCACGAACGCGAGCCGTGCCTGCGGCGCGAGCGCGGCGACATTGACCGCCCAAGCGTCGGACGGCCCGGCGACGAACGAGACGATCCGTTGCGCGGTCGCCAATCGCTCGGCCAGCTCGGGATCGACGGGCGGCTGCGGGCCGAAGATCCGCGCCCAACGCGGCTGGTCCCCATCGACGGCCACGACACCGGCCACCCTGCGGGCAGCCAGGCGAGCGGCCGCCCAGCCGGTGACCGCCCAGACCGGGCCGCGATCCGCGAGCGCACGAAGGAGGGGAAACGTCAGCACATGGTCGCCGAGCGTGCCGGTATGGACGACGATCGAAAGGCCGGGCGGCAGGCCGTCGACGGCGCCGGGCCGGCGCTCGCTCGGGTCAGAAACCATCGGAAATCTCCAAGCCGGGTGGCACGGCCGCCGGCGGCATCGGCGTGGGCGACCATGACTGCGGACAACGCAGGCCCATCCGCTGGCGGATGAGCTCGAGGTCGACGACGTTCACCGCGCCGTCACGGTTCACGTCGCTGCAGACGTTCGTGTCGTCGGGCGGCTGGCGGACATCCCAGGCCGCTCGGGCCAGATCGCGCACGTCGATGACGCAGTCGGGCACCACGTCCCCGCTGAGGAAGGCCGCCGTGCCGAGGTCGAGCCGCTGCCGCGGCTGCAGATCGACCGTCCCGGCCGACAGAGCGAGGGCGCACGGCGCCGTCGCGGTGATGCTCAGCGTGGCCGGCGCGACGCCGGTCATCGAGAACCGCCCGGACCGGCCGCTGAGGGCAACCTGCTGCCCAACGACGATCCGCGCGCCCGGCAGCGGACGGCCGTCCTGCAGCGCGCCGCCGAGCACCGAGGCCGCGCTCCGCGCGCACGGCGCGGTTCGCAGCGTGAAGGTATCGGCCACCACCCGTCTGCAACCCGGTTCGTCGATCACCGCACCTTCGACGGCGATGTAGGCGCCGGCGACACGGGCCAGCGCAGGTGCGTCGGATAGTACGATGATCTGCGACGTGCCGTCGCACGCCACGATCCGGTAGCCGTCGCGTTGGCAGCCGAACACGGCGGACTCGGGCTCGAGGTAGCCTTCGAACGATTGCTGCGCGCGCTCCGGTTCCGGCAGGCGCCCGCTGCTGAAGGCGACGGCCGGCCGCTCGCGGGCGGCCGGCTGGTTCCACGCCAGCATCGCTTGCCACGTGCCGCCGGCCGCGAGGACCGGAAGGCGTGCGGTCCCGTCGCGCACGGTGCCGTCGACGCGACGCGTATCGACGAGTTGGCCGACGGCGTCCAGACGGCCGGCATACAGTCGGGAGCGTCCGGCCGCGCGGGATTCGGTCCACGCCAGCCCGAGATCGGCGTTCGGTGCCGCGGCAACGGCCACGTCGAGGACGGTGCCGTGCTCGCCCTCGTACAACCGGCGGGACGGCTCCCAGTAGGGCCCGGTGGCCGTGAGACGGGCGAGCATCATCCGCGCCGCTTCGCTCCCGTCCGTCGCCACCCAGACCGCGCGAACGACGCCGTCGGCCGTCGCGGCGATCGCCGGCGGACCTGCCACGCCGTCGCCGATGCTCGAGAGGACCGCGTCCGGCCACCAGACGAAGCTCCGCTCCGGCAGCTGGCTCGTCCAGACCGCGAGCTGGCCGTCGCGGTCATCCCGCCACACCGCGTGGACCGTCCCGTTCGCGGCAAGCGTCAGAGCGGGCGACGACTGGGCGCCGCTCGTCGGGTCGTGGACCGCGGACACTTCCCTCCACTGGCCGTCGGGCAGGCGCTGGCGATAGAGGACGTCGCCGCCGCCGGTGCCGTCCGTCCACACCACATGCACGTGACCGATACGGTCCGCGAGGATCGCCGGATCGAGCCGGCGCACGCCGTTTGCGCCGGCGCTGACGCGTTCGGCGGCCGACCACCGGACCGTGCCCGGAACGCGCTGTCGATGATGGATCTCGGCGCCGTCGGACAGCACGGCGACATAGACGAGATGGACGATCCCGAGCGCGTCGACGGCCACCGCGGGATCGCTGCACGCGACGACGAACCGGCCGCACGGCACGCGTTCGGGCGGCGTCCAACCGCTCGCTGCGTGGGCGGCATAGCCGATGGACGTCGCGTTGCCGTCCCAGCCGTCGCCCTGCATCGCTTGTCCGGACGCGAGATCCACCTCGGTGAAGGCCACGTGGACGACGCCGGCGATGTCGAGCGCCACGGCCACGTCGCTGTGCCATCCGTCTGCGAACGGCCAGACGGGTGCGGTCCAGTCGCCGACGGCCGATTGCGCCGCGCCGGGCCGGGAGGTGCCGAGTCCGAGTGCCAGTACCCCGGCCGTCACGCGCGCAAGGAGTGCCGGATGACGACGGGGCGCGCGCCCGACGCGACGGCTCACGGGCATCGGCCCATCGCCGGCAGCGCACGACGCACATCGGCCGCGCCGCTGCCGGCCGCGCGCGCCGTGCGAACGGTGTCGGCAAGCAGGGCGTCGTAGCGGGGCGCCATGACCGGCCACGCCAGCGGGGCGATCGCATCGCGCAGCGCGGCGTGCGTCTGGCGGCGCAGCGCGCGGTTGCGCGGGGTCGCGGCGGCCTGCAGTGCTCGAACGGTCAGCGCCAGAAGCGCGTCGGCATCGTGGTGGATGACCTCCGAGCGCAGCGATGCGGGCAGCCATTCGCCGTACCCGAGTCCGTGCGGCAGCACGGGCCACGCGCCCGCCCACACCGCCTCGCATACGCTCGCACCGAAGAACTCGTGGCGGGCGGTGGACACGACGACGTCGGCGCGCGCAAGTTCGGCGCGGTAGGCCTGGACGTCGGCCACGAACCCGTCGTGGGCCAGACGGTCGCCGAGGACGTTGACCGCCAAGCGACGGGCAGGATGGGCACGGCCGAACGTTTCGCCGAGGAGGGTGACATCGAACGGAAGGCCGAGGGCGACGAGGCGCGACAGCAAGGCCACGAACGCTTCCGGATCCTTGTCGTGCTCCCATCGGTGATTCCAGACCAGGCGCGGCGGACGCACCGCGTCGTCGTGGCTCCGCGGTGCCGTCGGCCAGAGGTCGAGGCCGAGCGGCAGCACCGTGCTCTTGGCGGCGATGGTGTGCGGCACGTGATCGGGCACGGCGTCCGGGAACTGGCGGAGGAAGGCGGGCACGGCGTCCAGGAACGTGTCGCGGTTGTGGGCGGAGTTCCATGCCACGGCATCCGCGGCCAGCGCAGCGGTGAGGTTCAACCAGGCGTAGTGGACGTCCGGGCGTGCCGCCCGCCGCTGCCGCGACGGCGTCCAGTCGGCGTCGATCGCCGCCGTGGGATAGGCGAGCTGGTTTTCGTGCATGTAGAGCACGAGCGGCGGATGCGCCGGCCACGGCGCCAGACCGCGCCACGTGGCTACATCCAACATGTCCGTCGTCAGGACGACATCCGGCGTCTGCCCGTCGGCGCCCAAGCGCTCGGCGAACGTGACGGCGGCTCCGTGCATCCGCCACTTCCAAAATCGACCCGGCAGGCGCAGGGCGCGCCAGTCCACCTCGGAGTGGCGAAGATAGCCGTCCGCCCAAGCGCGATGGGAGCCGGTGTCGTATGGCTGCAGGAGGAGACCGCGCATGCCCTCAGCCGCCGGGGCGGCCGTCGCCGGCCTCGAGCTGAAGCTCGACGGTCTCGGGCGAGACACTGACGCGTTCGATCCCCGGCGGCAGGCGCAGGTCGACCGCAACGCGGTGGACGCCCGCCGACAGCCGTCGAGCGCTGACGACGGCTCGAATGTCCTCCGCGTTCAACAGATCCAGCACCGGCCGATCGCCTCGCAGCACGACGAGCACGGTCAGCGGGCTGAGCGTCGACCGAAGTCCGGGCGGAACACCTTCAGGTTCGACGACGACCGTGAACTGCTGCGAGCCGGGCAGGACGTCGACTTGCACCGTCACGGTGATCAGACCGTCCTTCAACCCGACGGCCTGAATGCCGGGCGGCAGCTGCAGCGGTGAGCGGATGCGAACGGTTCGGGTGATCGGGCCGAGATCGATCGGGCGGGCGCTGACCTTGCCTGACGTGAGAAGCTGCTGGATCCCCGCGTCCGGGCCGAAGACGTGGACCTCCTTGGGTTCGTAGGTCAGGCCGCGCCAATCGTAGCCCGGCGGCACGTTGCCGCGCGGCTCGACGACGACCGGCAGGCGATAGCCGAACGACGCCGGATCGACGGTCACGGCCACGGTGCCGGGCGCGAGAACGACGCCGTCCACCAGACTGCCGGCCGCGTCCATCGCCACCAGCGGAACATCCGATATCCGCGGGGCGGATGCGCCGGCCAGCATCGTGCTGTCGACCATGGCGACGGCGCGCGTGATGCGGGTGAGCGCGGCACGCGGGCCGGTCACCTGCACTTTGGCCGGCGTCGCCGTGCTCTCGCCGAGTTCAAACCCACCCGTGTTGGATGGTGTGAGCTCGACGTCGACGCGCAGCGTGCTCGTCACGATCGGGTCGAGGCGTACCATGACGTGCGTGGGCTCGGTACCGATCGCACGCAGCCCGAGCCGTCTGCGGTCGGCCCAACCGACACCTTCGCGCCAGTGCCAGGCGACGGGCAGGCGCAGCGGCGTCTCGACGGCGACGGTCGCCTGGACGGCGTTCAGACCGGCCAGATCGACGGCGAGCCGGAAGTCCGCGGCATCGAGCGCCTCGAACGCATCCTCAAAACCCCGCAGGACGACCCGAACCTTGCCGTCGTCCGGGGAGAGCGCGACATAGCCGTCCGGGACATGCTCGAATTGCAGCGCCAAGCCGCCGCTCGGCGGCACGGTGTCGGTCTGCATCGGGCGATCGCGATCACTGATCAACAGCCAGATCATGAGCGACAGGAAGAGCGCCAACATGAGTGAACCCATGCTGTCGAGCCAGCCGCGCACCATGCTAGCGCCGCTCCGTGGCAGGGGATGAGCGTTGACGCCAGCTCCGTCGAACCGCGCGCGGCACCACCTTGCGCATCCGTCGTCGCGCCACCACCCAGCGGGACGGTGCGCCGCGACCGACGAGCCCGGTGGTCAACAGGCTGGCCAAGCTGCTCTCTTCGAGATGCCTCGTCAGTCGCCCGTCGCTGGCCAGGGAGATCGTCGACGTCTCTTCCGAGACGGCGACGACGAGCGCATCCGAACGTTCGCTGATCGCCATCGCCGCCACGTGGCGCGTCCCGAGCGTCTCGTCGGATGGCGGGAGGTCGCCGATCGGGATGACGACACGCGCCGCGGCGATCCGATCCCCGCGCACGATGATCGCGCCGTCGTGCAGCGGCGTATGGGGATGAAAGATCTGCAGGATCAAGTCGACCGACACCTTGGCGTCCAGCTGCAAGCCGTGCGCGACGAGCTCGTCTAGACCGACCGAGCGCTCGAGGACGATCAGCGCCCCGTGCCCGCGCTCCGACAGGCTGCGAGCCGCCTGGGTGACCGTCTGGACGACCATCGGCGCGCCGACGAGCTCGGCGTGTCTTCCCGTCAGCAGTCGCGTCCCGCCGAGTCGATCGATCGCGCGACGCAGCTCGGGTTGGAAGACGACCGGCACGGCGACGATCACGCCCTCGAGAAAGACCCGGGTGACGGTCTCGAACGCCTTCAGCTCCAGCGATGCCGCGTTGCGCAGCACGAAGTAGATCAACGCCAGCATGAGCGTGCCGCGCAACAGGCGTACCGCCCGGGTGCCCCGGACGACGTACAACAGCGCATAGACGAGCGCGGCGACCAGAAGGATGTCGAGCACGTCGCCGGCGCGCATGGCCAACAGGCGCGCCGAGATGTCGCCGAGGGTTTCGCTCAAGATCCTTGCCTGGTCACGACGTGCGGTCTCGGCGCCGACCGGGCAAGCAAGCGCGCCGCAGGGCGGTGGATGGGCCACCCGGCGAGGTCAGCTGCCGATTCCCACCTGCGCGCTCGTTCACCATGCCCGGTAGTATACGGAGCTGCGGCGACTGCGACAACGGGCGGCCCGCCGCATTCGGCGATGGATCGTCGCGTCCGCGCGCGCTCAAGGAACGAGGCGATCGACGATGCAGGCTGCGCTCAGCGCAAGCGGCAGCCACGCGCGCGCCGGCGCAGCGGTACGGGTCCAGGTCGTTCGCGATCGTCCGGGCCAGAGTGCGGCGGCACACAGTGCCGCCAACCACAAGCCGCCCGGCCGGTCGGCCACGATCAAGCCGCTCGCAAGCAGCACGAATGCCGCAAGGTGCACCGCTCCCGTCCGCGGACGCGCAGCGCTCGGCCCCGCCCCGCCGGACCCCGCACCGCCGACCGCAAGGGCGCAGCCGGCCAGGATCAGGGCGACGTCGAGACCGTTCGCCTGCAGCACCTGCAGCCAGGCGATAGGCGTTGGGGCGCCGGGTTCGACCAGCCGTGCTCCGCGGGCGGCGGCCATCCCATGGAGGCTGAGCCACGCGCCCACCGCGCCGATCCACAGACGGAGCGGCCCGGTCGCCGCGCCCCATCGCGCCCCGGATCGAAGGCGCCGAACGCCAACGGCCAGCCAGGCCGCGACAGCGACGAGAGGGCCGGTACCCAGCCCTGCAGCCACGGCCAACGCAGCTACGGCGAGCGCACCGCGGCCGCCGGGGATCGTCGCGGTCACAGGGCGCCGAGCGGGATCCTCGAGGTCGCGCCCCCAGGTGAGCAGCCAGACGATGACACCGACCGCGGCAACCCGTGACCACGTCCCACCGATCGACAGGTCCGGCCGGGCCAGCACCACTCCCCAGACGGCCGCCCAGCCGTCCAGCCACGCCGGCCGCGCGGCTGCAGCGGCGAAGGCATCGGCGGCACGAGACAGCCAAACCTTGGTGGCATCACCGGACCGGCGCATCGCTTCCGGGCGCGGCGACACGCCTCAGCGCCCGAGACGCCGGCGGGCCATCGCCACCCAGAGCTCGGCCGTGGCGCGGTCGATCCCGAGCACGCCCGGCACGGCAAGGCTGGCCACGATGTCGTCCGGATCGCGCTCGGCCAGCTCCACGAGGCTCGTGACGCCGGCGGCTCGCAGTACATGGGCGTAGATCGGCGAGATGCCCGGGATCCGGCGCAGGTCGAGCGCTGGCGCCGGACCTGCATCCCTCGGCAACGGCGCCGCGTCTGCCGAGGCGCCCGCCTGGGCACGCGCTTCGGTCGTCCGGTCCGGCGGTGCGGTGCGGTCGCTCTCGGGCGCCGTCGGAGGTTCGGAGATTTGCGCCGCCTCGGGTTCCGGAGCCGGATCGGGCGATCGGGCCTCGCGGGGTGTCCGAAACACGATGGGGGCCGCTGGCCCATCGGGCGCCGCTGGCACTTCGGGCGCCGTGGGCTCTTCGGGCGCCGCTGGCACTTCGGGCGCCCTTGGATCTTCGGGCGCCGTCGGCTCTTCGGGCGTCTCAACGCCACCCGGCGGCGCGGCCGGCAGCGGCACGGGGGCTGCCGCCGATCGACGGTCCGCGCGGAGTCCGAGCAGCGCCAGCGCAACGACGCCGATCGACCAAGCGCCGACGAGCACGAACACCAGGCCGCCCGTGCAGAAGATCGCCCAGTGGCCGAGCTGCAGGACGGCCGTTGCCATCGCCGCGACGAGCGAAAAGCCGAGTGCTGTCTGCAGCACCGGTCGGCGCTGGGGCAACAACCGTGCGCCGAGCCGGCCTCCGACCCCTAGCGCACCGACCAGCACCAGCATCGCCGGCAGGGCGATGATGGCACCGACGGACACCTGTTGCCGGAGCGCAAACACGATGGCCGCCGTGCCTGCCAGTATGGCGAGGCCGATGCCCACGGCGACGACGAACGCACCGGGACCGCGGCTTGCCGCCCTGTGCAGCCGGCCGACGAACACCGGCGCAGCAAGCGTGGCGAGCGCGCCGAAGACGCCGGCAAGCAAGAGCGTCACGACCACCTTGAAGAGCAGTAGTGCGGCATCGGACAGCCACGGTCGTCGGCCGCGGGGCAGGCCCGCCCAGCCGCGTCCGAGCTCGGTGGCAGCGCCGTCCACCTGCGCACCCGCGGCCGATCGTACGTCACCGCCGGTCACGTTGCCCTGCACGCGTGCCCCGGCGGACAGGCGCACGACGCCGGATGCGTACACGTCGCCGCGCACCCGACCGGAGACCGCAGCATCGCCGCCGAGCACGTTGACGGAACCCTTGACCTCGCCGTCGATGGCAGCACGACCGAATGCGACGATGACACCGCCGTCGACCGAACCCTCGCGCGCCACCGTCACGTCATGCCCGACGACGACGATCCCACACGGTCGAAGCTCCCCCGGCTCGACGACGATGCTCTCGTCGAGCGACACGTTGCACGATGTCTGCGGGCCGACGGTCTGCGGCAGTGCGAGGCCGAGGACAAGCGCCGCAAGGGGGATGCCGACGCCCGGACTCATGGGCGCCGACGCAGCATCGCGCGCTGGGCGAGGCCCCGCGGTGCGACCGTCACGCCGAACCAGAGCACGGCAACCGCCGCGGCCGCCAAGCCGTACAGGGCGGTTCGGCCGCCGAACCAAGCGGGCGGCGGAGCGAAGGCCAGGAGGGCCACGGCGACGCCGCTGGCCACATCCAGGAACACCGCGGCCATTGGGGTCGACTGCATCGTCTGGTGCCAGTCCAGGAACAGCTGGGACGCGGTCCAGGCGATCAGGACGCCGCCGCTGAGCAAGGCGCCGATGACCATGAGCGCCCTGCGCCACGGCGGTACGCGCCGCAGCTCGGCATCGACGTAGGCGATGACGCGCGAGGCATAGCCCGCCGGCGGATCGACGTCGAGGTCGGCTTTCAGCCAGCGATCCAGGCCGGCGAGGTGCTCATCGCTGAGCTCATGATCCTCGTCACCTCCGGGCCAGGCGGTGAGCATGTTCATCGATCTGTCCTTCCATCCACTGCGCCCGCGCGTGCCGAGCGTGCTTCGCTTGACGTGTGCATCTTAGGAACGTGCCATCGCCGCGCCCGCCGCGGCGACCGGCTCCGACGCGCCGGCTGTCGGAACGGCGACGCTTTCGACGCCGTCGATGGCGCCCGGCATGCCCGGTACACCGGCGGTCATGTGCTCCGCCAACTGTCGCCGGGCACGGTGCAGGCGGCTCTTGATCGCGGACTCGCTCTCGCCGGTCAGCGCCGCGATCTCAGCGTAGCCGAAGTCATGCCAGTAGCGCAGCACGACGACGAGACGGTAGTCCTCGGGAAGAAGCTGAAGGTATTGCCTGACGCGGCTCGAATGATCCTGGTAGACCGCTACGTCCTCCGGATCCGGGGTCTGTGCGGCCAACTGACGCCACGGGGGGAGGGCATCCAGCGACACCTCGTGCATGCGCCGGCGCCGGATCCGATCGATGCAGTGGTGCGCTGCGATCGACAACAGCCACGTCGAAAAGGGCCGGCTCGTGTCGTAGGCGGACAGCGCGCGGTACGCCTTCAGGAACACCTCCTGGCCGGCGTCCTCGGCATCCTCGGCACGACCGAGCATTCGCAGCGACAGGTTGTACACCGGTCGCTCATAGCGCGTGATGAGTGCCTCGAACGCCCGACGGTCCCCCGACCGGGCGGCGTGGACGCACGCCTGTTCATCCAGCCCTTCGACCATGTTCGTTGCCTCCAGCCCGAGCCGTGTCCACGCGTACGTCACGCGTAGCCGCTCGGTTGCACAGACGTCATCGGTCGGTCCAAACTCTGTCGTGAGGAGAACAAGCAGTGGCAGACGACACCTTGATCGATCACCCCGGAACGTACGGCGGACCGCGGTCCCGCGACGAGATCATTCGGCTTCTCAAAGAGGCCCTTGCGCTCGTCGAGTATACCGCGGGCGACGCGCGACTGGAATGCAGCGGCCTGCGCATCCGTGTGACGGACGCCGGCACACCCCCGCGTGACGCGCATTGAACGCCCGGGAGTGCCGGGGACCCGGGTCGCCGCCCCTTATGGAGCGGACGTAGGCAACGGCCGGCTTTGGCCGAGTTCCTGTTCGAAGAGCCGCAGCAGCTCGACCCACTCGTCGAGCGGGATGGCGCCCTCCAGCTTGCGGCCGTTGATCAGGTAGACCGGCGTGCCGCTGAAGCCTTGCGCCTTGGCCGAAGCCGTGGTCGCATCGACGCGACCGCGGTTTCGGCCGGAGGCGGCGCATGCCTGGAATGCCTGCGTGTCGAGGTCGAGCGTGCGGGCCAAGCCCAGGAGGTGGTCGGTGTCAAGCGTTTCGCCGGACGCGCGGAGCGAATAGAGTCCGTCTGCGTAACGCCAGTACCGGCCGAGTTCGCCCGCACAGTGGGCCGCCTCGGCCGCGCGCTGCGCTTCGGGTCCGAACACGATGAAGTCGCGCCGCACGATGCGAACGAAGCCGGTGCGGATCCAGCGGTCCTTGATGGCGGGCAGGACGTCGCGGGCAAACTGGCGACAGTTGGGACAGAGGTAGTCAGCGTACTCGATGATCTCCACCGGCGCAGTCGGCAGCCCAAGCTGCGGCTCGCCGGCGGCGGTCAGACCATTGAGCGCATCGTACGGGATGGCCGCCGTCGGCGCGCCCGACGGCGGCGGGTCGGCCGTCATGGGCGCCGAGGTGCGCCCCGTGCGCCACCACACCACGCCCGCGATCAGCACGCCGCCGACGACGAGGACGCCGACGAACGCCGCGACGAAGCCGCTGACCTCGATCGATCCCGAACCCGTCGAGCGGATCTTGCCCTTGCGCTCGGCCATCTAGCGGAACGCGCCGCGCGCCGACCAAGGCAAGTAGAGCATCGACGCGAAGAGCGTGTCGGACGGCGTCGGGCCGGGCGTCGGAGATGGGCCGTTGGGCGTTCGGGTCGGCGGGATCTGCACCGATCGGAAGTTCGACAGCTCGCTCGTGATCCGGCCATTCGTGGCCGTCACGCTGATCGTGTGGAAACGGAACGACGTCGGATGCTCGAACCGGAACGTCGCGTCCGTTGCATCGGCGACCGTCCGGCCCTCGAAGTGCTGCGCTTCGCCGGACGGGTCGGAGAAGACCTCGATCGTGCAGCCGCCGCACGCTCGACCGGCGATGAAGTTCGGACCGGCGTCCGTGACGACCGGCTTGGCGATCCGTCCCTGCGCGCCCTGCGAAAACACGATCGGCTTCTGGTTCGTCTCGCCGATGCTGTTCTCGGAGAGGTGATTGTTCGTCGAGGCCGCGCCGCTGATCGTGATGCCGCCGCCGCGCGTGCATCGGATGCGGTTGTGACGAACGACGGTCTGCTTCGGGCCGAAGTTCAGGCTGACGCCGGCGCCCTTCAAGGCGATGCACTTCGTGCCGGTGGCATCGAACCCAAGGAGGTTGTCCTCGATGACGGTCTCGAGGCTGTCCTCGAAGACGCCGATCGCATCGCTGTCCACGCCGCCGATGACGTTGCCGACCACCCGCGTGCGGACCGCGCCGTGAACGATGAGCACACCGCCCGGCAGGTCGCCCTTGGCGGCGCCCGTCCGGTCGATGCCGATCCAATTGCCGACAACGGCGTTGTCCGCGCTGCCCGGCCCCTCGATCTTCACCCCGACGCCGAGTGCGCTTGCTGCAAAGATGTTGCGATCGGCGGCCGAGTCCCCGCCGATCGTGTTGCCGCTCGTGCCCTTGTCCAGGACGAAGCAGTCCTCCGCCACCGGGTCGATCTCGCCGTCGCCTCGCATGCCGCACCAGCTGCCGATGATCCGGTTGTTGACCGAGGATGGATCGCTGATCCGGACGCCGTTGCCGCTGCTCAGGCCGGCGAACGTGAGGCCGGGTCCGAGGACATTGTTCGCCGATCCGTCGCCGGCGAGACTGGCCTTGAGGAGCAGCGCCGAGTCCTGGTACGTCCCGGTGAAGTCCAGCGCAGAGAGCACGTTGCCGTTGCTCTCGATCCGAAAGGCGACCTGCTGGTTTCCATCGGCGCTCGCGATCTGCAGCCGGTTGTCCGCCGGTCCGGCGTAGCCGTCGATGAATCGCCCGAACTCGATCCGCGTGCCGCCCTTGCTCATCACGAAGTTCTGGCTGCCGCTGGCGAGCGTAATCCGCCACTTCCCGATGGCCGCGTCGAAGCCGGGGTCGTCGGCGAGCAGCGGCTGGAATCCGAGCTGGCACTTCTTGGCGTTCGGCACGACGGTCGGGTCGAAGCACGCGGTGATGATCGCACCGCTCGACACGCTCTCGGCCTTCTCGATCGCCGCCCGCAGCGTGCATACCTTGCCCGGCAAGCACTGATCGCTCGCCACCGGCAGGTCGGCCGTCGTGTTGACGAAGAGCTGGGCCTGCGCTGCGACGGGACGCCCGTCGGCGAGCGCGGCGAGGACGGCCACACAGACGATGGCCGATGGAATGCGCATGCGGCGCGGCATGGACAGCCTCCAAGGACGACAGCGGTCAGGGGTGCGACGTTCGGCGCGACGGCTCGCAGCTGTGCTCGCGGCCGCGAGGAACGCGTGGGCGCCCGACAAGTATACCGTCGATGTCGTCGGCGGCACACGGCCGGCGGCGGAGGACGATCACCGTGCTACAGCGGCGGCGTGGGTGTGGCGTTCGGCGAGTAGAAGAGGCGGAATACGCGCATGCCGGCATCGTCGGCCACGAGCAGCGCACCGTCCGCACCGACGACGATGTCCGCCGGGCGTCCCCACAGGCGCGTGTCGGGCTTCATCCAGCCGGTCGCGAAATCGCGCACCTGTCCGGTCGGCGCGCCGTCGGCGAACGGTACGAAGAGGATCTTGTATGCCTGCAGCATGATCTGCACGTCCGACCCGTGGCTGGCGACGAAGAGTCCGCCGTCGTACTCGGACGGGAACGCGCCGCCGTCATAGAACGCGGCGCCCATCAACCCGGTGTGTGCGGCGAACGCGATGACCGGCGGCTGCGTCGCAGCACAAAGATCTGCGCCGGCGCCAAGCTGCGGATCGGGGCGTCGGTCCCCAACGCAAAACGGCCAGCCGAACTCGGCACCGGGGCCGATCCGGTTCAGCTCGTCCGGCGGAGACGCCTCGCCGAGGTCGTCGCGCGCCCGGTCGGTCACCCAGACCTCGCCGCTGCGCGAATCGATGGCGATGCCGCTCGGCGCACGCATGCCCGAGCTGTACCGCGACGTGCGCGAACCGTCTGCCAGGATCCGCAGCACGGACGCCCGTCGCACGTCGTCCTCGACGCAGGCGTTGCAACTGGCGCCCACCCCCATGAACAGGTGGCCAAGGCGGTTGACGGCCAGCGGACGGCCGCGCACCCGCCCGCCGGCCGGCAGCGGGACGACGGGTTCGGGCGCCGCCACGGCCGCCAGGTCCCCCGAGCGGTACGGGAAGCGCACGAGGCCGTCCTCGTTGGCGACCCATAGGTGGTCGCCCCAGAACGCGAGGCCGTCCGGCGCATTGAGACCGGGGCCCTCCCACCACACCAGCATGCGGTCTGCGAACCCGTCGCCGTTGCGATCCGGCAGGACGACGATTCGGTTGTCGCGGGCGAGTGAGCCGAAGATGTCCCCGTTCGGAGCGCGGGCAAGGCGAGCGATCGGGCCGACAGCGTCCGCATACACGCTGGCCCGGAAGCCGGGCGCCAACTGGAGCGGCTCGGGGGGCTCGACGACGACGGTCGCCGCGACGGACGGCGTCGGCGACGGGCCGGGAGTCGGCGTGGCGGTGAAGATGACACCGCCCTTGCCCGACGGGGGCGTGTCCTCGATCCCGTGCGGGGACCGCGCCATCATCGAGGGCCGCTGCGTGCACGCCGCCCCCGACGCGAGGATCGTGAGGACGACGGCCGATGCGGCCGCGCGGCGGATGGGGCGCTTCATGTCCTTCCACGTCATCGGCCGACGATTGTACCGGGGTGCGGACGACTTCCGAAACCGCGCCCGCCCCCGTATACTCGCGACCCGCCCGCCGGCCCGCCCGTCGCCGGCCCGGAATTCGAGCAAGGACCGTTCGGATGCGCCTCTTCAACAGCGCGGCCAACGCCGTAGAGCGATTCCGGCCGCGGCCGGGACTGCCGGTCTGCCTGTACGTCTGCGGGATCACACCGTACGACACGACCCATCTGGGCCATGCGTTCACGTACGTGACCTTCGACGTCCTGCAGCGGCACATGCAGGTCGTCCACCGGTGGCCGACCCGTTATGTCCAGAACTTGACGGACATCGACGACGACGTGTTGCGCAAGGCCGCCGCCACCGGAGAGGACTGGCGGGCGCTCGGCCTGCGCTGGACGGACGTCCTGCGCGCCGACCTCGGACGCCTCGGGCTCTTGCCGCCCGACGTCTTCCCCGGTGCCACGAGCAGCATGCCGGCGATCATCGACGACGTCGCGCGCCTGCTCGACCTCGGCCGCGCGTACGAGCGCGGGGGTTCGGTCTACTTCCGGACCGCCGCCGACGGCGCATTCGGCGCGCTGGCCGGCCTGCCCCGGTCGGATCTGTTGGCGCTGGCCAACGAGCGGGGCAACGACCCCGCCGATCCGAACAAGGAGGATCCGCTCGACTTCGTACTCTGGCAGGCCGGTCGCCCGGGTGAGCCGGCATGGCGCAGCCCTTGGTCCGTCGGCAGGCCCGGCTGGCACATCGAGTGCTCGACCCTGGCGACCCACCACCTCGGCGCCCCGGTCGACGTGCACGGCGGCGGCGGCGACCTGATCTTTCCGCACCATGCCTGTGAGATTGCGCAGTCCGAACCTCTGACGGGCGTCCGGCCCTGGGTGCGGTTCTGGATGCATGTGGCGATGGTTCGCATGGACGGCGAAAAAATGAGCAAGAGCCTCGGCAACCTCGTGCTCGTGCGGGACCTGCTCGCCTCGCACGAACCGGACACCGTCCGGCTCTACCTGCTCAGCCACCATTGGCGCACTGCTTGGGAGTGGTCTCGCGATCGGTTCGAGGCCTGCGATGCATCACGCCAGGCGCTCCATGCGGCGATGCGCCGTGCGAGCGGCAGCGGTCGCGAGCTGGACGTCTCGAGCTTCGGGCCTCGCGCCACCGCCGCGCTCGACAACGACCTCGACACGCCGACCGCCGTGGCCGCGCTGCGCGACCTGGCCGATGCGATCCTCGACGCGCCTGCGGGCGCCGACGTGCGCGGCGCCCAGGACGTCCTCGAGGCCGTCGGCCACCGGATCCTCGGCCTCTGGCTGCGCCCGCTCGACGACGTGCCACCGGCCGAAAAGGCGCCGTGGCCCGAACCGATCGTCGCCCCGCCCGACGTGGTGCTGCCCGGCAAGCTGGCGCGCTAACGGGAGCCGGACGCGCCCCCGTCTGTTGCCGCCAGATCGGATGCCAGCTGGGCCGCCTCCTCGACGGGCCGCAGGCAGCGACCGCGGACGCAGACCTCGGCGGCCATGCGCGGTCCTGCGGACGGCGGCACCGCCGCATCGGCGCGGACACGGACCACCGTCCCGACATTGAATCGCCCATTGACGACGCGATGCAACGGATCGTCGGCGGACGGCGGCCGATCGAATGTGACGGTTCGCATGCCCGCGACGTGCACGTCGACCGCGACGAGCGTGTCGCCGAACGCGAGCGGCGTGGCCGTGACCGCCGGCGCGACGGCGGCGAGGGCCGCGGCGGCGCGATCGGCGAGGCCCGTGTCGTCCACGAGCGCGGCGACGCGCAGCAGCGCCAGCGACGCCGCGGCGTTGCCGGATGGCGTCGCGCCGTCCACGACGTCGCGGACCCGCACGGCCAGCGCCTCGTGGTACGCCGCGGTCCGGTAGAACGCACCATCCGCGAGACCGGCGAAGTCGGCGACGAGCGAGCGGGCGAGCACATCGGCCTCGTCCCGCCAGCGCGGATCGAACGTCGCCCCGTACAGGCTCACGCAGGCGTTCGCCAGGCACGCGACGTCGTCGCAGAACGCGGCCACCCCGACGAAGCCCGCGGCGATGTGATGGGCAAGCCGGCCGGGCGCCGCAGTCGATCGGACGTGATCGAGGAGAAACGCGGCGGCCCACTGGGCCGCGCGGATCCACTCGGGTTCGCCCAGTGCGCTGCCCGCGCGTGCCAGCGCATCGATGGCCAGCGCGTTCCAACCCACGATGATCTTCGTGTCCGTCGCCGGCGCGGGACGCCGCTCCCGGGCCGCCAGCAGCGCTGTACGGATGTTGGCGACGCGTACGCTCAGCTCGTCGACGGTACAGCCCAGCGCCGCTGCGGTGCCGATCGGGTCGCGACGCGCCGTCAGCACCGAGCGGCCAGCTTCCGTGTTGCCCGTCGGGAGGACGCCGTACCATGTCGCCGCCAGATCGCGGTCGGCGGGCTCGAGCGCGTCGTTCAGCTCGTCCGGCGTCCAGGTATGGTACGCCCCCTCGCCTTCGGTCGTGTCGGCGTCCTGGGCGCTGAAGAAGCCACCGTCGGGGCTGCGGAGCGCGCGCAGCAGGTAGCTCGCCGTGCGACGGGCGCCTTCGGCGTAGCGCGGCGCATTCGTCAGCTGGTGGAGCTCGGCCAGGAGCGCGAGCAGCTGGGCGTTGTCGTAGAGCATCTTCTCGTAGTGCGGCACGGTCCACGCGGCGTCGACGCAGTAGCGGTGGAAGCCGCCGGCCAGCTGATCGTGCAGTCCGCCCGCGAGCATGGCGTCCATCGCCGCGGCCACGGCTTCGAGCGGCGCCGCCGCTCCCGTCCGGGCATGACGTCGCAGCAGGAACGCCAACGCGCCGGCTTGCGGAAACTTGGGCGCACCGCCGAACCCGCCGCCGACCGGATCGATCATCGCCAGGAGCCGCTCGGTGGCCCCGGCCAGCAACGCGTCGTCCGGCGCGTCGAGCGCGCCGTCGGCGCTCGGCGGTGACGGGTCGCCGAGCGCTGCGACGAGCGCGTCGGCATGGGACTCGATGTCCGGCCGCCGCGTCCGCCACGCTTCGGCGACGGACGTGACGACATCGCGCCACGCGGGCAGGCCATGGCGAGCCGTCGGCGGAAAGTACGTGCCGGCATAGAACGGGCGACCATCGGGAGCAGCGAACACGCTGAGCGGCCAGCCTCCGCGGCCGGTCATCGCCTGCAACGCGTCCATGTACACGGCATCGACGTCCGGGCGCTCCTCCCGGTCCACCTTGACGTTCACGAACGCGGCGTTCATCAGCGCCGCGACCGCCGGGTCGTCGAACGATTCGTGGGCCATGACGTGGCACCAGTGGCAGCTGGAGTAGCCGATCGAGATGAAGAGCGGGCGATCGAGGCGAGCGGCCTCGGCCAGCGCAGCCGTGCCCCACGGCCACCAGTCGACCGGGTTCGAACCGTGCTGCATCAGATAGGGCGACGTTGCGCTCGACAGACGTTCGGCCATCTCCAGCCCTCCCATGCGCCCTGTCAGATGTTCACAAGAAAACAAACGGGCGAGCCCCCCCGCTCGCCCGTTTGTCAACCATGGCCCCCATCTTGCGACGGGGCCCCCCATGGGGAAAGAGTCTTCTCGTCGGCTAGGCGCGCGTTTCCAGGAGCCGTGCGACGTGCGCCGCCCGGCCGTGCGCACCGGCACGGTTGAACGTCTCCAACGCGCTCTGAAGGTGGTCGACGGCGTCGTCGCCGCGGCCCATATGGAGCAAGGCGGCGCCGAACGCCGCCTCGGTCTTCGCGCGCTCGTGCCGGTCGGAGAGCATCTCGAATACGGCGAGGCTGGTCTGGAAGTGCTCCTCCGCCGCGCTCGCGTTCGGCTCGCTGACGGCCTTCACTTGACCGAGCACCCGGTGCGCCACGCCGATAAACGCCGGCACGCCCAGTTGCTCCGCCGCATGAAGCGCTTCCGCCGCCCGCTCCGCCGCTGCGGCGATCTCGCCGGCCGCGAGATCGCGCTGCGCCATGACCCGCCGGATCTCCGGCACGAGCCACGACGCGCCGACGGCCTGCGCCGCGACATCCGCCTCCGACAGCCGCTCCGCCGCCGCCGCGTGCCGGCCGAGGTGCGTCTCGATGAGCGCCAGGTTCGTCAGGGCGATCGCGCGGCCGTAGTGGTCGGCGATCGCTTCCTTGATCAACAAGCTTTCGCTGTACCGCGCCAGCGCCGCTTCGTCGTCGCCGGCATGGTAGTGGACGACGCCAAGGTTGTTGAGGACCGTCGCCTCGCCGAGCCGGTCGCCCAACTGCCGCTTCAACGCCAGGCTGCGCGTGAGGTTGTCCAGCGCCAGGGCGTACGCATCCCCGTGCAGGTGCGCCATGCCGACGGTGTTTCGCAGCCACGCCTCGGCCTGCAGGCGCTCCGCGTCCGTCAGCGCATTGCTCACCGCAAGGACCGTCAACGCGTCCTTGCCGAGCGACAACGCCTCGCTCACCCGGCCGAGGCGAACATAGACCGTCGCCAGGCCGTCGGCCGTGCGCAGCGCGGCCAGCGTGGCCGGGTGGCTGCGCAAGTGATCGCGGGCGCGGAGGTAGGCGGCGATCGCAGCGTCGAACTCGCCGCGGCGCTCGTACGCGCGGCCGATGCAGCGCTCGAGCTCGGCCCGGGCGCCATCGTCCGGCGCGTGCTGCAGCGCCTCGGTGTACGTGAGCACGGCCTCGCGTGCGCGACCGAGGGCCACAAACGCGTGGCCCGCGCCCGACAGCGCCGCGTACTGCTCCGGCGCGGTCGCCGCCAGCTGGCGCGCCGAACGGAAGTGCAGCAGCGCGTTCTCGGCGGCGTAGACGGCCAGCGCCGCATCGCCCGCGCGCAACGACCATGCGCAAGCGCGGTCGCGCACGCCCCCGCGCAGGTAGTGATAGGCGATTCGGTCGGGCTCCGCCACCGTGGCGGTCTCGAGCTGTCCGGCCACCTGGCGGTGCAGGTACTGGCGCCGCGCCGATGACAATCGACCGTAGATCCGGTCGCGCACGAGCGCGTGCGCGAAGTCGTAATGAGCCGTCAGGCCGTCGTTGTCCGCCTCGCGCCAGAGGCCGGCCACGAGGAGCCCGTCCAGCCCGTCGAGTGCGGCGGGCGCCGGCAGCCCGCTGATGCGCTGCACGACGTCGAACTCGATGTCGCGGCGCAGGACGGACGCGGCGTCGGCCAACGTGCGCGCGTCGTCGGACAGCCGATCGAGGCGGGCATCGACGATCTGCCCGACGCTGACGGGCACGGGCAGCTCGGCGTAGCCGCCCTCGGCCGTGCCGGCCGTCGTCGTCCACCCCTGCCCGTCCGCCTCGACGCTCAGCGTGCCCTGCTCGAAGAGGGCGCGCAGCGTCTCGACGACGAAGAACGGATTGCCGCCCGTGCGCTGCACGAGCTGGGCGCCGAACTCGGTCGGCGGCACCTCGGCGCCGGACAGCGCCTGAACGAGCGAGGCCGTCTCGGCGGTGGACAGCGGGCTGAGCACGTGCTTGGTGCCGGCCTGCTCGATCGAGCGGTGCAGCGCGCGCCGGTCCGCGGCGACGTCGGCGTCGCGCGCGGTTACGACGAGCAGGCAGCGCGTCGCGGCCATGGAGCGGGCAAGCGAAGCGAACAGCGACAGCGATGACTCGTCGGCCCAGTGGAGATCCTCGACGACGAACAGGACCGGGGCGTCCTCCGCGGCAGCGGCGACCACGGCGCACACCGCCTCGAACAGTCGGTCCCGGTCGCGCAGCCCGTCGAGCGGGGCGTTGCGCCCATCCTCGACCGAGCTCTCGATCTCGGGCAGCAGGCGCGCGATCTCGCGGAGCCAAACCTGCTGCACGGGCAGTGCCAGGAGCTCGTCGGGCGCCAGTCCATCGCGCAGCGCCTGGACGAGCGGGGCATACGGCGCCTGGGCCGTCGCCTCGTGGCACCGTCCGTACCACACGCGATCGTGTGCCGCCACGGCATCGGCCAGATCGGCCACGAGCCGTGACTTGCCGATACCGGCCTCTCCCGCCAGCACGACAACCCCGCCGCGGCCCTCGACCGCGGCCGACCACGCTTCGGACAGCGAACGGCGTTCGTGCTCGCGGCCGACGAGCGGGCCCATCTGCTCGGCCAGCGGCCCCGGCAGGCCGCCCGGGACGCGCGCCTGTCGCGCACGATCGGCGGCGGCACGCGCCACCGCTGCCGGGGGGGCGGCCTGCGCCTCGCCGAGCGGGGCGTCGGACTTGATCGCCTCGAACAACCGCGTCGTGCTCTCGAGCGGCCGGATGCCGAGCTCGGCATCGAGCAGCGCCTCACAGAGCTTGAACTGGGCCAGCGCTGCGGCTCGCTGGCCGCTGCGGGCCAGATAGAGCATCAGCGCCTGGTGCACTTCCTCTCGCAGCGGGTCCACGGCCAGCACGCGGCGCGCGAACGCCGCGGCCCGATCGAATCGCTCGACCGACGCGTTGTGGCGCCCGAGCCGCCAGGCCGCCCGCACGTACAGGTTGAGGTACCGCTCGCGCTCGACGACGAGCCAGTCGTCGAATTCCGGCGCATCCGGCACGGCTACGCCTTCGAGGAACGTGCCGTTGTAGGCGGCGACGGCTGCCTCGGCGGCCGCCTCATCGAAGCCGTCGCCGTCCGCCGCACCGGCCTCGAGCGTTGCCAAGTCCAATCGGACGATCTTCTCGGGGCGAAGCCCGACACGGGTTCGCTCGACGAAGAGCACGTCGCTCGCGTCACCGAGGGCGCGCCGGACGTCGTACAGCGCCGTGCGGAGCGATGCGAGCGCGTTCCGTTCAGGGACGTCCGGCCAGAACAGCCCGCTGAGCCGCTCTCGGGCGTGCATCTGTCGGGTGGCCACCAGGTATCCGAGCAGCGCCGGAACGCGCCCGCTGCCCATGGGCAGCAGACGGCCGTCGACTTCGAACACCGGCGCTCCCAAGAGCCGGGCCTGAACGTCCGGCACGCACATCTCCTCGCAGCGGCGGCGCTTCCAACCCTGAGGTCGAACCACCTGGGGGGCCAGGGCAGGCCGCGCGACGCCTTTCGACGCCCAGCCGAACCCGCATATAGAACGCTTGAACGAAACGCCAAGATACGGGCGTTATGTTGGCTTCGCGAAGGGCTCACGGCCGATCCAGGCGCATGTCGAAGGCCGGACCGACCCTTCCGCGCCAACCGGCCGCCACCCACGTCGTCGCATCCTGCTGGACGAGGATCGCCGGCCCGACGAGGTCCGCGCCGATGGCGAGGCTGGCGCGCTCCACGACCGGGACGCGCGCGTCGGTCCCATCGTCGAGCACGCTGTCCAGTGTGCGCGGCCATGGCCCGCCGCCGCCGCACGCCGGCGCCGGTATCGGCCGCTGCGCCTCCGTGCCGATCGCCCGTACGCGCAGCGTGACCACGGCCACGGGTTCCGCCGCGACGAAGCCGAACCGCGCGCGATGAGCGGCCGTGAACGCGCGCTCGATCCGGCCGTCCGCCGGCCACGGCACCGTCAGCGACCACGACTGGCTGGCGTAGCGGACGTCGGCCGAGCGCTCGACACGGGCTGTCGCCGCCCCGCTCAGGCGAGCCAGTGCGGCGCCGGCCTCGTGCGCAAGCGTAGCGAAGACGCCGCGCCACTCCGCCGGGCGACCGCCCGCGACGACCGAGCGGCTGACCGAGACCGCCGGCACGGCGACCGCCAGCCCGAGCGCGGACAATGCACCGGCCTGGGCCGGAATGCAGATGCGTCGGATGCCCAACCGTTCGGCCAAGCGACATGCGTGCAGCCCGCCCGCCCCACCGAACGCCACGAGCGTGAGCGTGGCCGGATCGACGCCGCGCCGCACCGAGACCGTCCGCAGCGCATGCTCCATCGTTGCGTCGGCTACGTCCAACGCCGTCCGAGCGGCGTCGGCCGCCGACAGTCCGGCCGCGTCGGCCAGCCGCCCGATCGCGCGCCAAGCCGCGGCGACGTCGAGCATCGCGCGGCCGCCGAGTGCGACGGCGCCGGGCAGCCGGCCGAGCACGACGTGGGCATCCGTGATCGTCGCCTGTGTGCCGCCGCGGCCGTACGCTGCCGGACCCGGCGATGCGCCGGCGCTCCGCGGGCCGACACGCACCGCCCCTCCGGCGTCCACGTGGAGCAGCGAGCCCCCGCCGGCGCCGACGGTATGGACATCGACGATCTGGCGTTGGATCGGCAGGCCGTCGAGGACGGCGTCCTGCGTCAGCGGCAGCCTCTCGCCGGCGACGCTGACGTCCGTCGACGTGCCCCCCATGTCGAACGTGAGGATGCCGCCCAGCCCGGCGCGGCGCGCCACCGCCAGCGCACCCGTCACTCCGGCGGCCGGGCCGGAGAGGATCATCGTCAGCGGCAGGCGGGCTGCGACCTCCGGCGCGAGCGTCCCGCCGTGCGACCCCATCACCGCCAGACGCCGGCCGTCCAGACCGGTGTGAAGCCGATGGAGGTAGCGCGATGTGCGGGGCCCGACATAGGCGTTCACCACCGTCGCAGTCGCCCGCTCGTACTCGCGGAACTCCGGCAGGACGTCGACGGACAGGCTGGTAAAGCACGTCGGAGCGCGGCGGGCGAGCGCACCGCCGACGGCGCGCTCGTGGTCCGGGTGCAGATAGGAGAACAGGCAGCACACCGCCGCCGCTTCCGCGCCCCGCGTGCGCACCTTGCCGGCTGCGACCGCCGCGGCGCGTGGCGTCAGTGGGCGCAGGCAACTGCCGTCTGCGACGACCCGCTCCGGCAGCTCGACGACGTCGCCGTCGGCCACGAGGTTCGGCAGCGGGTCGGGCGCAAGGTCGTAGAGGGCGGTTCGCGCGCCACGACCGAGCGTCAGCAGATCGCCGAAGCCGGCTGTCGTGAGGAACACCGTTCGCGCGCCGCGCCGTTCGAGGAGCGCGTTCGTGGCGACGGTCGAGCCGTGGACCACCGCCGCCTCGCCGGCCGGGTCGAGCGACCGGACGGCAGCGAGGACGGCGGCGGCCGGATCATCGGCGGTCGTCGGGAGCTTGAGGAGCTCCAACCGGTCACCGTCGAGGACCACGCAATCCGTGAACGTGCCGCCGACGTCGACGCCGATCACCCGCGGCGGCGCAGCGGGCGTCGCGTCACGCGGCCGCAACGCGATCGCTTCCTCGCCCGGGCGCGGATCCGCCGAACCGTCGCGCACGGTGTGGGCCGCAGCCGGATGCCGCGTGCCCGCCGGCCATCACGCGTTGTCGAGGGCGTTCGTCAGGTAGTTCACCGCGTCGCCGACGGTCTGGATCTTCATCGCATCGTCTTCGCTGATGTCGCCGACGTTGAACTGCTCCTCGAACTCCATGATCAGCTCGGCCAGGTCGAGCGAATCGGCGTCGAGGTCGTCCCTGAAATGGGTGTCCATCGTGATCTGCGCGGCGTCAACGCCCAGGTTCTCGACGATGATGTCGCTCACCCGCGCGAACGTGTCCTCTGCGGTAGACATGCCAACTTCCTCCTGCCAGCGGCGCTCGGCGGCCATGGCCGAGTCGCGCGCCCGATCGGGCGCGGCGCGACACTATACGCACGGCACCTGAGGTGGTCAATCACCTGCGCGACGCCGGCGGCGGCCGCCCTTGACCGCGCCGCACGCCGACCGCACCATTCCCGCCCGTGCGACGCCTTCTCCCCGCCACGCCCCGCGCCCCCACTCGGCCCTCGCCCGGCCCTTCGACCTCGGAGGCTCGCGCAAATTGAGCGATGTGTCGCCCACCCAGCAGCGGAAACGCGACCACGTGGCGATCAACCTTGGCGAGAACGTCGCCGGGTCGGTGGCCAGCGGCTTCGAACGATACGCGTTCGTACCCGAGGCACTGCCGGATCTGGACCTCGACGATGTGCGCAGCGACGGCTCGTTCCTCGGCCGAGGGTTCCGGCTGCCGATCCTCATCTCGTCGATGACGGGCGGCGCGGCCGATCTCGCCCGGATCAACCGCACGCTGGCCGAAGCGGCCCAGGCAACGGGCGCGGCGATGGGCGTCGGCTCGCAGCGCGCGGCGCTCGAGGATCCGGCCCTGGCGGCGAGCTTCAAGGTGCGCGACGTCGCCCCGGGGATCCTGCTCCTCGCCAACCTGGGCGCCGCGCAGCTCAACACCGGCTACGGGGTCGACGAATGCCGGCGCGCCGTGGACATGATCGAGGCCGACGGCCTGATCCTGCACTTGAACGCGCTGCAGGAGGCCGTCCAACCGGAAGGCGACACGCGGTGGGCCGGGTTGCTCGGCCGGATCGAGGCCGTCGCGCGCGCCCTCGACGTCCCGCTCATCGCCAAGGAAGTCGGCTGGGGGATCTCAGGCCCGACGGCTCGACGCCTCGTCGACGCGGGCGTGCAGGCGATCGATGTCGCGGGCGCCGGCGGGACGAGCTGGAGCCAGGTCGAGATGCACCGCGCGCCATCGGATGCCGCCCGCGCCGTGGCCGCCGCGTTCGCCGGATGGGGCCTCCCGACGGCCGAGAGCTTGGTGGAGGTGCGCGCCGCCGTGCCGGGCGTGCCGCTCATCGCCAGCGGAGGCATCCGCGACGGCGTCGACATCGCCAAGGCCATCGCGCTCGGCGCATCGCTCGTCGGCCTGGCGGGGCCGCTCCTCAAGGCGGCTCAGACGGACACCGTCGTCGAGGCGCTGACGACGCTCGGCCGGACGCTGCGCATCGCCCAATTCGCCGTCGGCGCGGGCCATCTCGAAGAGTTGTGCGATACGCCGGCGCTGCGACGACGTCCCCCATGACGAACGACACGACAGGCGGCAGGACGCGCGACATGACGAACGAGACACCGGCCGCCGACAGCGAGCCGTCACGCGGCGCGATGCCCGGCACCGGGCCGGGGGGGTTGACGCTGGCCGACGTGACGCTGGAAGCCGTGCACGCCCGGATGCGGCGCGCCGTCACGCCCGACGAGCCGACGGCCACGCCTCTCTTCGGCTGGCTGCGCGGGCACCTCGGCTGGCCGGACGGCGGAGTCGATGCCCGTGCCGCCAGCGCCAAAGGCATGCGGCCGCGTGTCGCCCTGGTGGCGTGGGCGGGCGCGGGCGGCACGGTGACGGACACAGCGGCCGTCGATGTGGCTGCGGCCATCGAGCTGACGCACGAGTTCTCGCTCGTCCACGACGACATCGAGGACGGGGACCGGTTGCGTCGCGGGCGTCCGACGCTCTGGACGGTCGTCGGCGTGCCGCAGGCGATCAACGCCGGCGATGCGCTGTTCGGGATCGCCCGTCACGTCCTCATGAACGCGCCGGTGGCGCCGGCGGCACTGGTGGCCATGGCCCGGCGCTACGACGAGGCGTGCGTTCGGCTCGCCGTCGGGCAGAGTCTCGACATTGCCTTCGAAGCCGCGGACGTCGGACAGGTGACGCCCTTGGACTATCTCGGCATGGTGCGCGCCAAGACGGGCGCGCTCCTGGGGGCGGCTGCCGCGCTGGGCGCCCTCGGCGCCGGCGGGGACGAGGGGATGGCCGACGCCCTGGCCGCGTGGGGCGAGCACGTCGGCACGGCGTTCCAGATCCAGGACGATGTCCTCGGTCTGTGGGGCGATCCGGCCGTGACGGGCAAGCCGGTGGGGCACGAT
>Ga0138256_10000124_pt1 | contig 89622 bp, 75 predicted proteins | sample KNB2016incub_MG_FD_105486 | JGI IMG/M metagenome (GOLD analysis project Ga0138256, IMG submission 105486) | Active sludge microbial communities from wastewater in Klosterneuburg, Austria - KNB2014incub_MG | ecosystem: Engineered > WWTP > Activated sludge > Unclassified | place: Austria... | reverse complement strand
TCCCTTGGACGATCCGACCCGGCATGGCGCCGACGTAGGTCCGCCTGTGTCCGCGGATCTCGGCCTCGTCCCGCATGCCGCCGAGGCTCATCCGCACGAACTGGCGGCCGAGCGCGCGCGCGATCGAGCGCCCGAGGCTCGTCTTGCCGACGCCGGGCGGGCCGACCAGGCACAGGATCGCACCGGCGACGTCCTCCGCCACGATCGGTGCCACGGCCTCGCCGATTGGCGTCTCGGCACCGTCGCCGGCGGCATCGCGCGCGGTCTGAGCCGATCGCTCCGTGCGCAGCTTCTGGACCGCCAGGACCTCGAGGATCCGCTGCTTCACGTCCTCGAGGTCGTAATGGTCCTCGTCCAGCACGGTTCGGGCATGGGCGATGTCGAGGTTGTCCGGCGTTGTGGCCTGCCACGGCAGGCTGACCATCCAGTCGAGGTATGTTCGGATGACGCCGTACTCGGCCGCAGCCTCGGGCAGGCTCTCGAGGCGCTGCAACTCGCGCAGCGCCTCTTTCTCGGCCTCCGGCGGCATGCCGCTCTCGACGATGCGCGCCTTCAGCCCCTCGAGCTCCGCCTCGCCCTCTTCCTCGCCGAGCTCCTTCTTGATCGCCCGCAGCTGCTGGCGCAGGAAGAACTCGCGCTGCATCTTCTCCATCTCGCCGCGCGCCTCGGACTGGATCTTCCGGCCCAGCTCGAGGACCTCGAGCTCCCGGCCGAGGATCGCCATGAGCGCACGCAGGCGTTCCTGTACGGTCTCCATCGCCAGGATCTTCTGCGCGTCCGGCGCGTCCATCCGCGTGTTGGAGGCAATGAAGTACGACAGCGCGCGCGCGTCGTCGATCCGCTCCAACGCCTCGCCCAGCTCCTCGGGCAGCTGCGGCACGAGCTCGATCAGACGCTGGAACATCTCGACCGCGCTGCGGCGCAACGCCTCGGCGGCCACGCTCTCGTCCGGGGGGTCCGGGATCAGCGTGACCTTTGCCTTCAGGTACGGCTCGGTGGCCACCCACTCGTCGATCCGGAAGCGCTCGAGGCCCTGCACGAACAGGCCGACGTTCCCCTCCGACCCCTTGACCATGCGATGCACGTGCGCCGCCGTGCCGACGACGTGCAGCCCTTCCGGCCCCGGCTCGGGCACGTCGGGATCCGTCATGAGCACGAGACCGACGATCCGCTCGCCTACCGAAACGTCCTCGGCCAGGCGGACGGACCGCGCCTGACCGACGGCCACCGGTTGAAAGGCCATCGGAAACACGACGACGTTGCGCAACGGCAGGATCGGCAGAACGTCCGGCACCTTCGGCGCGGCATCGTCCTCGTCGTCCCCCGAATCGCGGGGGGCCACTTTGACGGGCTTCTTGGGCACGAGTGACGCCACGCGCACCCCGTCCTTCAGCGCGTGCCGTCGCGCCGGCGCGGCACGAAGATCTCGATCATCCCATCGGAGTAGTCGATCTCGAGCTCGTCGGCCTCGACCTCCCACGGCAGCGTGATCTCGCTGCGGAAGTGGCCTGAAGCGATCTCGACCTGGTGACACGCCAGGATGCTGCGCGGCGGCCGCTCCCGCCGCTGGCCGTCGACGACGATCCGCCCCTCGGCCAGCCGGACGCGGTAATCGCCCTCCCGCAGGCCGGCCACGTCCATCCGCACCACGACGCCGTTCTCGACCTCGTATAGGTTGGCCGACGGCTGCCACCGATAAGGCACGCTCGCCCGGCCCTCGCCGGGGCCGAAGCTGCGCCACAAGCGCTGGCTCGGCGCATGGGCCAAGAAGAAGTCGGCGAGCGGCTTGGTCATCCGGATCCTCCAGCGGCGATGACGCCGCGCGGCGCTACGCGCCATGGCGACGCCGATGGGACACGGCGTCGCAGTTCGCCGGCATCGCACGCCGGCACTGTTAACATCTTGTCAGAGTCTACCAGCAATCGGTGACCGGTGCCACCACCCGCCACGCCTGCGACCCTCACCGAACCGCCCACCGGATTGACGACTGTCTCCCCGCGCCCTAGACTGACCTGCTGTGACGGGTGAACATCAGGACCGCGCGTACGGCAACCGGAGCGAGACGGATCTCGTCGCGGCGGCTCGGCTCGACGCGTCAGCGTTCGGCGAGGTCTACCACCGCAACGTCCAGCGCATCTACGCCTACGTATACCGCCGTGTCGGCAGCCCGACGGCGGCCGAGGATCTGACGTCGCGTACGTTTCTGCAGGCGTTCGCCGGCTTCGGCGCGTACGTCGACCGCGGCGTGCCCTTGACGGCGTGGCTCTATCGCATCGCCCACAACGTTTGCGCGAACTGGCTCCGGGACGAGCCGGACGAACCGGTCAGTCTGACCACGGTCGACCTCCCGGATCCCGTCGCCTGGGAGGAGGACGCGTTTGCCGCGCAGGTCGTCGCCGTTCAGCACGTCCGTGACGCGATTCGCCGCCTGTCCGACGAACGGCGAAGGCTGGTCCAGCTGAAGTTCTACGACGGGCTGACGAATGCCGAGATCGCCGCCCGACTGAACCGGACGGAAAGCGCGATCAAGAGTCTGATGCACCGGACGATGGTGGAGCTTCGGCGGTTGCTGGATGTGGGGATGCAGGTCGGCGAAGGGGCGTAGCCGGCCGGTGACCGGCAGCGTCCTAAATATCCAGGTTGCGCACCGCCGAGGCGTGCGTCAGGATGAACCGCCGCCGCGGCGAGACCTCACTGCCCATCAACATCTCGAACGTCAGGTCGGCGGCCGCCGCGTCGTCGATCGAAACGCGCAGCAGCTGGCGGTTCACCGGATCCATCGTCGTTTCCCAGAGCTGGCTGGCGTTCATCTCGCCCAGACCCTTGTAGCGCTGGATCGACACGTTCGTCCGCTCGGCGGCAGCGGCGATGAGCGCTTCCTTCTGGCCCTCGCTGTAGGCGTACGTCTTCGTCTTGCCGGCCTTCACGAGATAGAGCGGCGGCTGGGCGACGTGCAGGTGGCCGGCCTCGATGAGCTGCGGCATGTAGCGATAGAAGAACGTGAGCAGCAGCGTGCGAATGTGGCTGCCGTCGACGTCGGCGTCCGTCATGATGATCACGCGCCCGTAGCGCAGGTGCGACAGGTCCACATCGTCACCGATGCCGATGCCGAGCGCCTGTACGAGCGCCCGGATCTCGTTGTTGTGCAGGATCTTGTCCAAGCGCGCCTTCTCGACGTTCAGGATCTTGCCCCGCAGCGGCAGGATCGCCTGGAACTGCCGGTCCCGCCCCTGCTTGGCCGTGCCGCCGGCGCTGTCGCCCTCGACGATATAGACCTCGGCGTTCTCGGGCTTGCGGGTCACGCAGTCGGCCAGCTTGCCGGGCAGCGCGGAGCTCTCGAGGGCGCTCTTGCGGATCACGAGGTCGCGTGCCTGCCGGGCGGCCGACCGGGCGCGGGCCGCGGTCAGGCACTTCTCGACGATCACCCGACCCTCGCGCGGGTTCTCGGACAACCAACCGGCGAACGCATCGGCGACCGCGTTCTCGACGTGCTGCCGGACATCGGCGTTCAGGAGCTTGACCTTCGTCTGGCTCTCGAATTGGGGGTCCGGCACCTTGACGCTGATGATCGCCGTGATCCCCTCCCGCGTGTCGTCGCCCGAGAAGCTGGCGTCGGCATCCTTGATCAGGCCGGCCTTGCGGGCATAGTCGTTGATCACCCGCGTGAGCGCGGCGCGGAAGCCGGTCAGATGCACGCCGCCGTCGGGCGTGACGATCGTGTTGGCGAACGAATACGTGTTCTCGACGAATGCGTCCGTGTACTGCCACGCCACCTCGACCTGCGTGCCCTCGACCTCGCGCTCCACGTGGACCGCCGGGTGGAGCGTCACGCGCTCGCGGTTCAGGTACTGCACGAAGCTGCGGACGCCGCCCTCGAAGCAGAACGTCGTTTCGAGGGCCGGCGACTGTCGCTCATCGCGCAGCCGCACCGTCAAGCCGCGGGTGAGGAACGCCATCTCGCGCAGCCGATGGCGCAACGCGTCGTAGCGCACGTCGGCGTCCTCGAAGATCGTCGGGTCGGCGGCGTACGTGATCCTCGTGCCGCGCTCGTCGTCGGCGGTCAGCGGGCGGACGCACTCGATGTCGCCGATCGGGATGCCGCGCTCGAAGCGCTGGCGCCAGAGATGGCCGTCGCGATAGACGTCGGCCTCGAGAAAGCTCGACAGCGCGTTGACGGCGGAGACGCCGACGCCGTGCAGGCCTCCGGAGACCTTGTAACCGCCGCCGCCGAACTTGCCGCCGGCGTGCAGTTTGGTCATGACGGTCTCGAGCGTGCTGCGGCCCGTGGCCGGATGCGTCTCGACCGGGATCCCGCGGCCGTTGTCCCGCACGCTGATCGCGCCGTCCGCCAGCACGGTGACCTCGATATGGTCGCACTCGCCGGCCATCGCCTCGTCGACCGCGTTGTCGACGACCTCGAAGACCATGTGGTGCAGCGCCTTGAGATCCGTGCCGCCGACGTACATTCCCGGGCGCCGGCGCACGGCCTCGAGGCCCTCGAGCACCTGAATGGAAGCGGCGGTGTAGTCCGAGGTGAGCGTTGTGGAATCGGTCATGCGTTCCTCATCCCGGGGGAGCGCCGGCGCGCAGCCGAAGCATGAATCGACGGTGTCGACGACAGATCGACAACGCTAAGAGTTTACCATAACCATGCATGCCGGGCAAGCCGCGAGGGGCCGTTCAACGACGCCGCAGCCACCTCCGCCGCACCCGACCCGCCGTCCGCAGCGCCCGCGCGAACATCGGCCTCGCGCTGTAGTCCCACGCACCGAGCTGGGGTGCGAACACCGCGCCGAAACCCTCCTTGAAACGCGCCACGCCTGCCAGCGGATCGCTCTCGTCCGCCGGATCCGTCGGGCCGCCCCACCAATCGAACACCCGGCAGCCCTGCTCGGCGGCCCACAGCTGACAGACGTGCATCACCGCGTGCGGCGCCATGTCGGCGCGCCCGTCGTCGGCCGAGGCACCGTACAGGTACCAGGCCGTTTCGCCGAAGCGGACCGGGACTGCGCCAGCGAGCGCCCGTCCGTCCTGCTCGGCGAGGATCACGACGGCACGGCCGGAACGAAGAAACGCACGCCACACGTCGCGATAATAGTCGGCCGAGCGGATCGCAAATCCCTGCCTCCCGGCCGTGGCGGCATACAACGCCAAGAACGGCTCGATGTCCGCCTCGCCGCCGATCCGCACCCGAACGCCGCGTCGCTCGGCCAGACGAACGTTGTAGCGCGTCTTCGGCCGATACGTCGCCGCCAGCGCCGCGTCGATCGCCTCGCGCGTCGCGCCTTCCGCCGCCGGCAGCGGCGAGCGCATCGTGTTCGGAAACTGGATCTGATCGTCCGACCGCCGCCAGCCGCGGCTGCGCCAGAGGTCGGCGATGTCCGATCGATCGAGCCCGATGTCCGGATCGATCTTGAGCACTGCCAGCCCGCGGCGGCGCGCCAACGCTTCGAGATCGCCGAGGACGATCGACCACCTCTCGCCTTCGGCTCCGCCCGCGCCCAGGACGAACGGACCCTTGGTGACGTACCCGACGCGCAGCGGCGACCGGCCGACCCGACGTGCGAGCACCTGGGCGGCCGCCCACTCGGCACCGGCTTCGCCCCACGCGAACCGAGACGCCGTCCATCCCCACCGCGCCTTCAGCTCCCCCCAGCCCCAACTCTGCAGCACGTGCGGCGACGGCAGACCTGCGGCGCCCGCGCCGAGGCGCGCGAGCAGCGCGTCCCACGCGATCTCGTCCTCGATCGTCCTCACGCGCCGCCCCGCGCCATGGCCGCGGCGATCCGGCCGGCCGCGCGATAGCGAAGCGGCGCGTACACGTCATCCCACGTGCCGACGGCACGCCAGACCGTGCCGCCGAAGCCGCGCTTGAAGCGCCAGACCCCCCAGAGCCCTCCCGTCGCCGGCGGCACCACGTCGGGATCGCCGCCCGCGGCCCATGCCCGCCCGATCCCGTCCGGCACGCCCCAGAAGTCGTAGCGGGCCATACCGGCGGCGCAAGCATCCGTGATCGCTGCCCACTGCACGGCATGGCCGGGCATCCGCTGACGGTCGTCGTCGCCCGAAGCGCCGTACAGATAGGTCGCGGTCGTACCGTGGTGGACGATGAGTGCCGCCGCCAGCGTACGGCCCGACGCACGGGCCACCCACAACCGGGCGGCGGGGCCGAACGCCGCAGCGACGTCGGCATGGTAGCCGCGCGCCCGCTCGCCGATGCCGTGACGCCGTGCGGTGGCATGGAGCAGGTCCTCGAACGTGTCGAAGTCGCCGGCGGAGCCCGCCTCGACCACGACCCCCTGGCGCTCGGCGAGGCCGATGTTGTAGCGCCACTTGGGCTTCATCGCCGCGAGCAGTGCGGCGGGACCGAGGGTCAGATCGAGCAAGAGCGTGCTCGGCGGCTGGATCGGCGCGGCCTCGACGAGTCCGCTCTCCCCGAGGACACTGCGGGCGCCCGGCGCGTCCGTCCAATGCGGTTCGAGCCGCAGCACCACGACGCGGCGGCGATAGCGGTCACGGAGCGCGGCCAACAGCACCGGCCATGCCGGGTCGGCGGCGGAGGCGACGGGTCCCCGCGGGGCATAGGCGATCCATCCGCCGAGGCGTCGCTGCAGGAGAACCTGTGCGCCGGCGACGGGCGCCCCGTCAGGGCCGACGACGACGGTTCGCTCGACCGCCCACCCTTGGGCCGAGCGAACGCGCGCCCAGGCGCTTCCCTGCAGGAAGTGGCCGGACGGATGCGATGCGACGAACGCATCCCACGGCCCGTCGTCGATTTCGAGGCGCGTCTCCGGGAGGCCGATCATGCCTGCCAGGGTATCACAGGCGCCCACGTCCGGGGCCGGAACGGGCCTGCGCCGGAGGTCGGCGAGAATCGTTGCATCACCTCCGCATGTGGTTTATGATCCCGCGCTGCCGGCCCGGAGACCGGTCGGCGCTGCACGAGGAGGAGGGGGCTGTGGGGGAAAACTGGGCCTTCGTGGCCATCCTGACCGTCATCGCCCTGACGATCCCGATCCTGGGCATTCTCGCCGCAATGGTGTTGGCCCCGAAGCGTCCGGGGGCCATCAAGAACTCCACGTACGAGTGCGGCCTCGAGACCGTCGGCGATGCATGGGTGCAGTTCAAGGTCCAGTACTACCTGTATGCGCTGATCTTCGTGCTCTTCGACGTCGAGACCGTCTTCTTGTACCCGTGGGCAGTCGCGTATCAGTCGCTGCCCCTGTTGGCGCTCTTCGAGATGATCATCTTCCTCCTCATCCTCGGCATCGGCCTCGTGTACGCCTGGCGCAAGGGTGCGCTGGAGTGGATCTAGGCCGCGCACCGTTCTTCCCGCCTCACGGAGCACCGCCATGCTGCATGCGCTGCCCCTAGCCGAATCGCTGGCCGAGACGACAACGTCGCTCAGCGGCTGGCTCACCGGCCTGTTCTCCGGCACCGCGCCGGAGCCCGGTGCGTCGTCGTCCGCCGCCGGCATCATCGTGGCTTCGATCCTGAAAGCCACCGTGATCGTGCTGATCGTCCAGATCGGCATGCTCTACGCCACGTGGGGCGAGCGCAAGATCATCGGTCGCATGCAGGACCGGCTCGGGCCGAATCGCGTGGGTCTGTTCGGCCTGGCCCAGCCCTTCGCCGACATGATCAAGATGCTCACGAAGGAAGACATCACGCCGACCGCCGCCCACAAGTGGGTCTACAACCTCGGCGCGATCCTCGTCGTGCCGCCGGCGATCATCGGGTTCGCCGTCGTCGCGCTCGACCGCAATCTCATCGCGGCCGACCTGTCGATCGGCGCGCTCTTCTTCTTTGCCATCGGGTCGACGGCCGTCATGCCGATCTTCATGGCCGGCTGGGGCTCGCGCAACAAGTACGCCCTCCTGGGAGCGATGCGCGCCGTGGCGCAGGTCGTCTCCTATGAGATCCCGCAGGTGCTCTCGATCGTCGGCGTGCTGCTTCTGGCGGGCACGCTGTCGATGAACGGACTCATCCACAGTCAAGGGCCGATCGGCGATGCCTTCCCCGGCGTCTGGTTCATCCTGTTGCAGCCGATCGGCTTCGTCATCTTCCTGCTCGCCACGACCGCCGAGATCGAGCGAACGCCGTTCGACATCCCGGAGGCGGAGAGCGAGATCATCGCCGGCTATCACACCGAGTATGCAGGCATCAAGTTCGGCCTGTTCTACCTCGCCCTCTACTTCGTCACGATCTCCGCCTCAGCGGTCGGCGCGATCCTTTTCCTCGGCGGCTGGCAGCCGCCGTTCGCCTTCCTCGCCGGCATTCCAGGGTGGATCTGGATGACCGCCAAGACGCTGGCACTCGTCTTCGTCTTCATGTGGCTGCGCGGCACGCTGCCGCGCCTGCGCGTTGACCAGCTCATGGCGTTCGCGTGGAAGGTGCTCGTTCCGATCAGCCTGGTCAACCTCATGGTGACCGGACTGCTGGCCAAACTGGTAGCCGGACGGGCGCCGCTGATGGTGTTCGGCGCCTTCACGGTCGCCAACGTCGCCATGGTTGCCTTGCTGATCTGGCTCGTCGCCGGTTGGCGCCGCTTCAACGCCGCCCGGCAGATCACCTTCGAGCGCCCGGCCGTCCAGGCCGTCGGCGCTGCGCTGCGCAGGGGTGCCGCATGATGGAGATGCTCGCCTTCGGCCTCGTGGCCGGCGTGGCGGTCGGCGGCGCGATCGGTGTCGTTGCGGCGCGCAACGTGTTCGTTTCCGCCCTTTGGCTCGTCCTCTCGTTCATCGGTGTGGCCGGGATCTACGCGATCCTCGGCGCGGACTTCCTCGCCGCGACCCAGGTGCTCATCTACGTCGGCGCGATCAGCGTGCTGATTCTCTTTGCGGTCATGCTGACGCACCACGTCATGGGCGACGAGCGGTCGAACAACCGACAAGCGTTCCTGGCGTTCATCGTCAGCAGCTCGGTCGTCGCTGCGCTCGGCGTGCTGGCCTATCGCACGGACTGGCCGATCCGACCGGCCGACGCCGGCGGCTCGGTGGTCACCGCGATGCGCGGCGACCCGGCCGGCAGTAGCGCAGCATCGGCTGCGGCGCAGACCGGGGCGAGCACGGCGCTCACGTCGACGGTCGATCTGGCGTTGAACCAGGACTCGAACGTCGTCCGGCTCGGGCAGGCTCTGATGACCGAGCACCTGCTGTCCTTCGAGATCATTTCGCTGGTGTTGCTCGTGGCGCTGATCGGCGCCATCGTCATCGCGCGCGATTAGCGCGGGCGCGAGGAGGGGGCATGGAGGCGTCGATCCCGCTGTGGTGGTACCTGCTGGTGGCCGCTGCGCTGTTCGGCACGGGGCTGTTCGGAGCGCTGTCGCGGCGGAATGCGGTCGGCGTACTGATGGGCATCGAGCTCATGTTGAACGGCGCCAACATCAACGCGGTCGCTTTCTGGCGCTACATCGCCGTCCCGTCCGGCGCCGGATTGAACGGCATGGACGGGCAGGTGTTCGCGATCATGGTCATCGCCTTGGCCGCAGCCGAGGCGGCGGTCGGCCTCGCGCTCATCATCTCGATCTACCGCAACCGCCAGTCGGTGCTCGTCGAGGACTTCAGCACGATGCGGGGCTGACCCTTCCGCCCCGCCGGGATCTCGGAGCGCTCGTTGACGGCGCCGATCCTGGTTGTGATGACCCAGCCCAGTAGACCGGTTCGATCGTCTCGATGGTTCGTGTGCCCAGACGCGTGAGAGGAACGGATGTTGGATCTCGCCGCGCTCGCCGCAAATGCATGGCTCGTGCCGTTGTTCACGGCGCTTGCGTTCGTCATCATCCTCGTTCAAATCTGGACGGGGCGTGGCGGGCGCGGCTCGGCCTACACGGCGATCGCCGGCGTGGCGGCGAGCGGCGCGTACAGCGTCGTCCTGTTCCTGGCCAGCCTCGGCGGCAGCGCCGCGGAGCTGAGCCAGTCGCCGGCGATGAGCCGGACGCTGGACTGGCTGCCGCTCGGTGACGGATACCTCCGCTTCGGCATCCTCGTCGACCCGTTGGGCGCGGCGACGGCGGCGATGGTCGGCATCGCCTGCCTCATGATCTTCATCTACTCGTCGTCCTACATGGGCGCGGAGTTCGAACGCTACACGGATCCGACGACCGGCGAGGTGGACCGGGCGCTGGGCCGGGCGCGCTATGCCCGTTTCTTCGCCTACGTTTCGCTGTTTGCCACGGGCATGTTCGGTTTCGTTCTGGCCAGCAACTTGGTGCAGGCGCTCCTGTTCTGGGAGATCATGGGCCTGTGCTCGTTCCTCCTGATCGGGTTCTGGAACTTCAAGCCGTCGGCGGCTCAGGCGGCCAAGAAGGCCTTCATGACGACCCGGATCGGCGATATGGGCCTGTTCATCGGGATCATGATGCTCTTCGCGTTCCTCGGCACCACGGACTACTCCGCCCTGATGCGCCCGGAGAGCTTGGCCCGACTGCAGGCGATCGGCCCGATCGACGGTTGGCTCAGCAGCATGCTGGGCTACGAGGTCTACATTCCGCTCGGCGGCGTCTCGGTTGCGGCACTCGTCGCTCTGTGCCTGTTCGGCGGCTCGATCGGCAAGAGCGCGCAATTCCCGCTGCACGTCTGGCTGCCCGACGCCATGGAGGGTCCCACGCCGGTCTCGGCGATGATCCATGCGGCGACGATGGTCTCGGCAGGCGTCTTCCTCATCGCCCGCCTGTACCCGGTCTTCGCGTCGGCGACCGTCGATCACCCGGATCAGATCAGCGGCGCGATGTACGCCGTCGCGGCCATCGGGGCGCTGACGGCTCTCCTCGCGGCCACGATCGGGATGGCGCAGTACGACATCAAGCGCGTCCTCGCGTTCTCGACGATCAGCCAGCTTGGCTACATGGTCATGGCGCTCGGCATCGGCGCCTACGTGGCGGCGGTGTTTCACCTGTTGACCCACGCGTTCTTCAAGGCGCTCCTCTTCCTCGGCAGCGGTTCGGTCATCCACGGCGTCGAACACGGGATGCACGAAGGGCACGGCCACGGTGGAGGACAGGACGCCGGCGCGGGCCGTCACGACCGGCAGTCGGGCATCCCCGGGGTGGCAGCGGCCGACGCGCACGATCCGCAGGACATGCGCAACATGGGCGGTCTGGCCAAGCGGATGCCGCTCACGTACGTCACGTTCCTGGCCGGCACGCTCGCGCTCACCGGCGTGCCGGTGTTCAGCGGCTTCTGGAGCAAGGACGAGATCCTTTCGGATGCGTTCCACAAGATGGGCGACGGGCACATGATCGCGCTCGTCGTCTGGGTGCTCGGGACGACGGCGGCCTTCGTCACGGCGTTCTACATGGCCCGGCAGGTGTTCATGGTCTTCGCCGGCCCGCCCTCGACGGACGCCGCCGCGCACGCGCCGGAGAGCGCTCCGGCGATGGTCTACCCGCTCGTGGTCCTGTCCGTGTTCGCGATCTTCCTCGGCCTCATCGGGGTGCCGGCTGCCTTCCCGGTCCTCGGGCCGCTCCTCGGCGGCAACCCGTTCCATCACTACATGGGGCACCTGCTCTCGGGCGGCGCGTTCGAGACGCACGCCTTCAACGCCTTGCCGGCTCTCGCCTCGGTGGGTGCCGCGGCCACCGGGTGGGGCCTCGGCTATGCGTTGTACGGGCGCCAGCCGGCAGCGGCGCGGTCGCGTGACCCACTGGCGTCCGTGATCGGCGCGCCGTTGTTCCGCCTGCTGAACCGCAAGTACTACATCGACGAGATCTACGACGCCACGTTCATCCGAGGCTCCGTGGCGTTCGCCAAGCTTAACGCGTGGTTCGACCGCCGGGCCGTCGACGGCGCCGTCAACGGCGCCAGCTGGCTCGGCAGCCGGGGGGCGTCGGTGAACGGGTGGATCGACAGCCGGATCGTCGACGGCACGGTCACCCTGGTGGCCATGGTCAGCAGCGAGCTGTCCCGCTGGATGCGCTGGCTGCAGACCGGCAGAGTTCAACAGTACCTGCTGCTCGCCTTCGTCGGCGTGCTGATCTTTCTGGCCATGAACGTGCTGTAGGTCGTCGCGCCCGCCCCGATTCGTCCAGTTCCGCCGCGCGGCCCAGCATCCGAGGAGGACCCGTCGCTCATGTCGCTCGCAAGCAACATCCTGACGCTCATCACGTTCCTCCCGCTCGTCGGCATGGCCATCGTCATGCTGTTGCGGGACGACCGCCCGATCAAGCAGATGGCGATCTACTGGAGCCTGCTGCCATTGGCGCTGTCGGCATACCTTTGGTATGCCTACGACACGTCGGCGGCCGGATTCCAGTTCGAGCAGTTCGCGCCGTGGATCAGCCTCGGCTCGAACTACGGCATCAACTACCACGTCGGCGTCGACGGGTTCAGCGTGCCGCTCATCTTCCTCACGTGCCTGCTCACGACGATCAGCCTTTGGTACAGCGCCGGGGTGATCGAGACCCGCGTCAAAGAGTACTTCGCGCTGTTCATGCTCCTTCAAGTGGGCATGCTCGGCGTGTTCGTTTCGCTCGACCTCTTCATGTTCTACGTCTTCTTTGAGATCGGCCTTGTGCCGATGTACTTCCTGATCGGGATCTGGGGCGGCCCCCGGCGGGAATACGCGGCCATCAAGTTCTTCCTGTACACGCTGGCCGGCAGCGTCCTGATGCTCCTCGCGCTGATCAGCGTCGTCTTCAACACGCAGAGCTTCAGCCTCGTCCGCGGCGACATGATCTCGCAGTTCGTCAGCCCGGCGGCGCCGATCCCGTTCCTCTCCAATCCGACCGGTACCGCGGCCATGCTCGCCTTCCTCGGATTCCTGGTGGCGATGCTCATCAAGATGCCGAGCTTCCCGTTCCACACGTGGCTGCCCGACGCCCACGTCGAGGCGCCGACGGCGGGTTCGGTCATCCTGGCCGGTGTCCTGTTGAAGCTCGGCACGTTCGGCCTCGTCCGGGTCGTCATGCCGCTGTTCCCGGGCGCGTTTCGCAGCCTCGCCGTCCCGATCGGATTCCTCGCCTTCACGTCGATCGTGTACGGCGCCATGGTGGCGATGGCCCAGTGGGACTTCAAGAAGTTGATCGCATACTCGTCCGTCAACCACATGGGCTATGTGCTGCTCGGCTTGACGGCGTCCGTGGTGGCGGTCTCCTCCGCCAAGGACGGCGATGCGCAGACGGCGGCCAACATCCTGCAGGCCCGGCAAGCCGGGATCGACGGCGCCGTCCTCCAGATGTATGCCCACGGCATCATCACCGGCGCGCTGTTCCTCCTCGTCGGCATGATCTACGACACGCGCACGCACGAGCGCGACTTCCGCAAGCTCGGTGGCGGCCTCTGGCGCACGGTGCCGCGCTACGGCACGTTTCTCATCGTCGCCGCCTTCGCAAGCCTCGGCCTGCCGAGCCTTGCCGGCTTCGTGGCCGAGTTCCTCGTCTTCAACGGTGCATTCGGCGTGGCGCTCAACGGCAACCTGCCTTTCCTGATTCTGACCGGCCTCTCGGTGCTGGGCATCGTGTTCACCGCGGCCTTCATCTTGTGGAAGGTCATCCAGATGCTCCTCCTCGGCCCGCAGAACGAGAAGTGGATCGGCACGCCGGACTTGAAGCGCAACGAGATGCTCATGCTCCTGCCGCTCATCGTCTACATGATCCTGTACGGCGTGTATCCGAGGTGGATCCTAGACACGATCCACCCCACCACCGCCAGCCTCGTCACGACGATGGACACCGTGCTCAACGCGCCCGTGGCCGCCGAAGCACCGGCCGCCGAGCCGGCGGCGCCGTAACGGGCAGCGCCCATCGCCCTTGCCGGTTCGTCCTCGCCCATTCCGGTGCCCTGTTGTAGCCCGCCGCCCTGGAGCCCGACGTGTCCAACCTGAGCGCATCCCTCGTCCAGTTCAGCCCGGAGTTGATCCTCGTGATCGGCGCCGCCGTGCTGTTGACCGTCGACCTCGTCTCCAACGGCCGCGAAGCCGGGCAGAACGCGATCGGCCTCGGCACGATCCTGCTCGCGCTCGTCGCGACGTTCTGGCTCTGGCCGGGCGGACTGTTCACCGCCGACGGTGGGCTCTTCGCGACGTACATCGATGGTGCGCTCGTGCGGCCCGGCGCGTTCGTGAGCGACGGGTTCACGCACTTCTTTCGCATGATCAGTCTGGTTTCCACGGGCCTCGTGTGGGTTTCCGGCGTGACGTTCATGCGCGGCCGAACGCCGTTCAGAGGCGAGTTCGGCGCGTTCCTGCTGTTCTGCGCCACGGCGATGAACCTCATGGCCGGCGCCAACGACCTCATCCTGGTGCTGGTGGCCATCGAGTTTCTCTCGATCACGAGCTACGTGCTCACCGGCTTCCTGCGTGAGAACGCACGCTCGAATGAGGCCGGCCTGAAGTACTTCCTCTACGGCTCGATCACGAGCGCCGCCATGATCTTCGGGCTGACGTACCTCTTCGGCGCCACGGGCACGACGTCGCTGCCGCTCATCGCCGAGGCCGTCCGATCCCCGGACAACCTGCTGGTCAAGGACCTGTCGGGCGTCATCATCCCGTCGCTGCTGCTCGTCCTGGCCGGTCTTGGGTTCAAGATCGCGCTCGTGCCGTTCCACCAGTGGGCGCCCGACGCCTACGAGGGCGCGCCGACGCCGGTCACCAGCTTCCTGTCCGTCGGCCCCAAGGCCGCAGGCATGGCCGTCCTACTGCGCATGTTCTTCAGCGCGTTCGACGCGCCGCTGCTCACACCGCATTGGATCGGCCTGATCGGCCTCCTCGCCGGCGCCACGATGATCCTCGGCAACCTGGCGGCGCTCGGCCAAACGGACATCAAGCGACTGATGGCGTACTCGTCCATTGCGCAGGCCGGTTACATGCTCGTCGGCGTCGCGTCGTTCGGCGCCACGACGATGGGCAACCTGACCGCCCTCGGCACCGTGGTGCTCTACATCCTGGCCTACATCTTCACGAACATCGGCCTGTTCGCGTGCATCATCGCCGTCGATCATGCCACCGGCGACAGTCGGGTGGATGCCTACGACGGCCTCATGCGCCGTGCTCCGCTCCTGGCGGTGGCCATGGTCGTCTTCTTCCTGTCCCTGGTCGGTGTGCCGCCGCTCGCCGGATTCATCGGCAAGTTCGCCGTGTTCAGCGCCGCCGTCACCACCAACCACACAACGCTGGCCGTGCTCGGCGTGCTGACCGGGGTGATCGCCGCGGTGTACTATTTCCGGGTCGTGCGGGCGATGTTCTTTCGCCCTGCGCCCGACGGCGCCGCCCCGATCCGGATCTCACCGTCCGCCTCGTTCGTCATCTGGGCTTGCCTGGCGATGACGATTCTGATCGGCGTGCTGCCCGGCACGTTCGTCCGCGTCGCCCGCGATGCGGCGGCCGCGGTGCACGCGACCGGTGCCGACGCGGCCACGGTCGACGCCGGACACTAGCGATCTGCCGGGGGCGTCCGCAAGGGCGGGTCGTTGGGAACCGGTCGGTCAATCCCGAACGATCCCCGACGAGGCATAGACCGTCAGCTCCGGCACCAGCTCGGTGAAGACCACCAACCGCTTGTCGTACGTGCCGTTGCCGTAATCCCACACGCCCTGACACGTGATCAGGTTGAGGTTTGGCGCAAGCGACTCGCCGAAGATCGTGTCGATCACGTCGTCCTTGGCATCGTAGTCGTACTCCGCCAGCTCCTGGACGATGAACGTGTAGCGGTCGCCGCCCTCGTAGGTGATGATCGCCTCGTCGCCCGGCGACAGCCGATTCAGCATCCAGAACACCGCCGGCCCGCCCGTGCTCGTGTCGAAGTGGCCCGCGATCACCGCGTTGCCGGTGGCGCCGGGCATCGGGCCGCCCTCGTACCACGCGACGTTCATCCAGTCCTGCGGCACGTCCATCGCCCGGTCGGCCGTCAGGCCGACGTGCTCGATGACGGCATCCACGCCGATGGCCGGGATCTCGAGCCGCACCGGCACGCCGGCCGCGGCGATCACGTCCTCCGTCGGTGTCGGTGGAACCGTTGCCGACGGCCATGGGGTGAGCGACGGCTCGGGCGTCGCCGAGGGCTCGGGCGTGGCCGACGGTCGCACGAACGCCGGGGGCACCCAAGCGCTGCCGGCATCCTTCGCCCGACGCCACCACGGCGTCTCCGGCGCCTGCGGCCGCGCCGCCTCGCCCTCCGCCGCGTCGGCGCGGTCCGATTCGTTCACGCCGCCCAGTGCATCAGCGTCGTCGGACGCAGCACCCCACGCCGGCAGTTCGACGAATGTCTCGTCATCGGCACGACGGCGATCATCGCGCTCCCCATCGGCTGCCGGGACCCCGACCGGGTCCGAGCCGTCGCGCTGTTCACCGGCGATCGACACCTTGGCCGCCACCGTGTGTTCGGATTCGGCTTTGACTCGGTTCGTGTGCCCGGAACGGGATCCCGAGCCGGCGGCGCCGGTCAGCGTACAGCCGGCGGTCAGCAGAGGCACGGCGAGCACACAAGCCCACCAGTGATTCGGGTGCATCGACGATCGTCCTTGGGGGGTCCGGTTACGACTGCGTTAATTTAGCGCCTGGACGCGCGCACGTCAAGCTCCCGGACACGAGCGGGCGCGCAACAACACGCAGTATAGGACGATCGATCCCGACGGACGGTGACGCGAACGCACGCCGCGGGCCGGCGCACAGTGCGCCGGCCCGCGGCTGCGGCGACCGGATCGCGGCGTTAGCGCACTTCGGGCGCGGCCGGCGTGCGGGACGCCCCGCCGGCGCCAAGGGACCCGATCGCCACAGGGGTCGTCGTCACCGTCGAGGCAAAGCTGGGATCCACCGGCACCTGGAACACGGGCGGCGGCGGCAGTCCTTCCGTCGCCACCGGCGCGATGTCGGCCTGGCCGATCGCCGCCAGCGTGACCCATGGGTCGAGTCTGCGCGACGATAGCGCGTCGACGAGGTGCAGGACACGCGTCGGCAGCAGCGCCACGGTGACCATCGTCACGCTCTGCTCGCGCGCACCGGCCGGGCGGCGGACCTCGCCCGTCGTCAGGTCGGGCACGGCGGCGGACTCCATCACCGCCTGCCCCGCGGCGCTGACCTGGACGACGAGCGCGGCGCGCTCGATCAGCTCGGTGAACCTGCGGTTTTGGCGGTCCCGCCCGGTGCCGTAGATGTTGATCCGATGGCCGGGGCGCACCCGACCGCCGACGAGACGGTCGACGCCGGCGGCGAACGAGACGATCTCGAGGCGCAGGTCGCGGATGAACCGGACGTCGGTGGCCGGAAGTGCCCGGTCCGTGGTGATCACATCGCCCGGCGCCAGGGGGGCGGTGGTCATCAGGCCGGTCGCACCTTCGAGCGGGTAGGCCCCCTGGTTGCGCGCCTCGACCTCGCGCATCGGTAGGCCGGCGGCCAGCATGTCCATCGTGAGCAGCGTGTACGGCGCGACCGCCCGGTTGGCGACCGCGACGACGATGGTGGCGACGGGGGGAGCCTGCCGGTTGAGGCGGGCGACCCACAAGAGTGCGCCAACGGCGAACAACGCAATCGCGACGCGACCGATCCAGTCTCGGACGTTCATCCCTGCCTCCGTGCAGCGTGGCGGCCGCGTGTCGGCGGCCATCGGGTGACGAACCGACGCCGAGCACACGGCGTGCCAGGGCCGCGGCGTCCGGTCGCCGGCCGGCGATGATCTGCCGGCGATGATGATCTGCGGCCGGTGATGATCTGCGGACGATGATTGTGAAGCACCCCCGAGCGTGCTAGGCTTGAATGCTTGCCCTGCGGCGTCGCCACTCCTGTTGGATACCCATGCGCTATGCGTGACTACTCTCTCCGCGGTCTCCTCGATCCGGTCTCCCGGCACCCTGTCGTTGCAGACGCGCTGGCGCGCACGCTGCGTGCGGAGCCCGGTATCGCGATCGGTCCGCTCGGCCTCCCGGAGGCCGCCCAGCCGGCCGCCGTCGCGGCGATCGCGGCCGCCGTCAAGGTGCCGATCGTCTGGATCGTGCCGCAGGTCGACGAGGCGCGCGCGCTGGCCGATTCCCTCGGCGCGTACCTCGATGAGCCGGCACGCCTCCACCTGTTCGCCGCTCCGGACCCGCTGCCGTATGAACGGATCGCGTGGGATCCGTCCGTGCGCGAACTCCGGATGGCGACCCTGGCGGCCCTGTTCGTCCAACGCACGGCGGCCGGCTCCATTCTCGGCCCTCCGCCGGTCATCATCGCGCCGCTGCGCGCCGTCCTCACGCCGACGCTGCCGCCGGCCGAATTCGACCGCGATGCGCACGTCGTCGCCCGCGGCGACCGGATGCCTGTCACGCAGCTCGTGCGCCATCTCCATCGACTCGGCTATGACCACGCCACCCGGGTGACGGCGCCGGGCGAGATGGCCCACCGGGGCGGCATCGTGGACGTCTGGCCGCCGTCAGCCGGCGCGCCCGTGCGCCTGGAGTGGTTCGGTGACGATCTCGATGCGCTGCGGCTGTTCAATCCGGCCACGCAGCGCTCGCACGGCACCGTCGAGCGACTCGTGATTCCGCCGGCTACCGAGGCGCTGCCCGGCAACGGGCCGCGGGCCGCGGCCGCGCTGGCCGACGTCGACCTCGGCCGGCTGCAGCCGTTGGCGGAGTCGGACCTCAAGCGCCAGATCGAGCAGTTGGCGAACGGCGAGCGCTTTCGCGGCCTCGAGCTCTTCACGTCCTTGCTGCACACACCCGCAACGCTGCTCGACCACCTGCCGCCCGACGCGCTCATCGTACTGGACGGCATCGAGTCGCTGGAGCCGGCGGCAGTGGACTTGGCGGCGCAGGCCGAAACGGTGCGCGCCGAGCAGCTGGCCGCCGGCGAGATCCCGGGACGCTGGCCGCTGCGGCCGCTCGTCGAATGGACCGAGCTCGAAGCCGCGATCGGCCGACACCGACGCCTGATCGTCAACGGGACGGCGCGGTCGACGACGCTGACGGATCACCCGTCCCATGGCTTCAGCGCACCGCCGCGGTTCGGCGGACGGGTCGACGAAGCGGTGAGCGATGTGCTGCGCCGGCTCGATGCGGGCGACGCGATCGTCGTCGTCAGCCGGCAGGCGCCACGGATCGCCGAGCTGATCACGGGTGCGGGCATCAGCGCCGCACCGCTGACCGTCCTCGAGACCGCGCCCGGCCCGGGCGGGCTGGCGGTCGTGCACGGCGCGCTCGGCAGCGGCTGGGAGCTGGCGGGCGCCGACGGCGGGCGGCTCGTCGTTCTGACGGACGGCGAGATCTTCGGCTGGCGCATGCCGCACCGCCGCCGGAGCCGGCGCGCCGCCGAAGAAGCAAGCAGAGCCGACGAGTTTGCCGAGTTCCAGGTGGGCGATCACGTCGTGCACGTCGAACACGGGATCGGTGTGTTCCGTGGACTCGTGCGCATGCAGGTCGGGCAGGCCGAGCGGGACTATCTCCACCTGGAGTACGCGGCCGGCGACACGCTGTTCGTGCCCACCCATCAGGCCGACCGCGTGGCGCGCTACGTCGGCGCCGGCGAAGTCTCGCCGTCCGTGACGCGGCTCGGGACCGCGGACTGGGAGCGCGCCAAGGCCCGCGCCCGACGCGAGGTCGAGGACATCGCCGAGGAACTGCTGGCCCTGTACGCGCGCCGCGAGGTGGCCCATCGTGCGGCGTTCGCACCCGACACCGCCTGGCAGGCCGAAATGGAGGCATCGTTCCCCTTCCTCGAGACGGATGACCAGATGAAGGCGATCGACGACGTCAAGCGCGACATGGAGAGCGTTCGACCGATGGATCGGCTGGTCGTGGGCGACGTCGGCTTCGGCAAGACCGAGGTGGCGCTCCGGGCGGCGTTCAAGGCCGTGATGGCCGGCTGCCAGGTCGCCATCCTGGCACCGACGACGGTCCTCGCCCAACAACACTACGAGACGTTTCGCGAACGCCTCTCGGCCTTTCCGGTGCGGATCGACGTCCTGTCGCGCTTCCGACGTCGCAAGGACCTCACCGAAGCGATCGAACGCCTCGGGCGGGGCGAGATCGACATCATCATCGGCACGCACCGCCTGCTCGGCCAGGACGTGAAGTTCAAGCGCCTCGGGCTGCTGGTCGTCGACGAGGAGCATCGGTTCGGGGTGAAGCACAAGGAGCGGCTGCGCCAGATCGCCGAGGGCGTCGACACGCTCACCCTGACGGCGACGCCGATCCCGCGGACGATGCACTTGGCGCTGACCGGGCTGCGGGACCTGACGACGATCGACACGCCGCCCGCCGAGCGCCTGCCGGTATCCACCCACGTCGGGCCGTACGAAGCGCAGCAGGTGCGGCACGCGATCCAACGCGAGCTCTCCCGCGGCGGGCAGGTGTTCTACGTCCACAACCGCGTGCGCGGCATCGACGGCGTCGTCGAGAGCGTGCGGCGGCTCGTGCCCGAGGCGCGCGTGACGGTGGCCCACGGCCAGATGCCCGAGGACCAGCTGGCCGGCGCGATGCTCGACTTCGTCGGCCATCTCGTCGACGTCCTGGTCTGCACGAGCATCATCGAGAGCGGTCTCGACATCCCGAACGCCAACACGCTGATCGTCGAACGGGCCGATCGCTTCGGAATTGCCCAGCTGCACCAGCTGCGAGGCCGCGTCGGTCGGTCGGAGGCGCGGGCGTACGCCTATCTCCTCCTCCCGCCGGGCGGCGAGGCCTCCGAGGAGGCGCGCGAGCGGCTGCAAGCCCTGGCGGACTATGCCGACCTAGGCGCCGGTTTCCGCCTGGCGATGCGCGACCTCGAGATCCGCGGCGCCGGCGAGATCCTCGGCGCTCGCCAGCACGGCCACGTGGCGTCGATCGGCCTCGACCTGTACACCAAGCTGTTGGCCGCTGCCATCAAGCGCGTGCGGGCCGACGATCGCGATCCGGTCGAAGTCCCCGTGAGCGTGGCCGCCGAACTGGATGCGATCGATCCGGGCACGCTGCCGACCGTCGACCTGCCCGTGGACGCCTACCTGCCCGAGACGTACGTCGCCGAGACGGCGGAGCGGACCCGACTCTACCGCCAGATGGCGGCGGCCGACACGCTGCCGGCCGTCGGCGAGATCGAGCACGAGCTCATCGACCGCTTCGGTCGGCCGCCGGCCGAGGTGCGCCACCTCCTGGTCGTGCTCCGGTTGCGCGTGCTGGCCCACCAGGCCGGCGCACAGAGCGTCGGCCTCGAGGGCGAGGACGTGGCGATTCGGTTCGCACCCCATCATCACCTCGACCGGACGCGCCTGGCCGCGGCACTGCCGGCCGAAGCGCGCATCGGCCACCACCGGGTCGGGCTGCCCGTCAGCGGCGCCACCGCGACGTGGTTGACCCGCGCCCTGTGGCTGGTGCAGACCGTTGCGGACATCGAGGGTACGTCGGCGGCGGCGTGAGCCGCCGGCGACGTGTAACCCCGCGGCGTCAGCCCGACCGTGGCCACCCACTCCCTCCTCCAGGATGCGCACGCTGCGCTCGCGCCGCTCCGCAGCGCGAGCGCAGCGTGCGATGCGGCGGATCACCGCGCCGCCGGTCGCGACGCGGCCGGCGCCTCCGACGCCGACGAATCCCTCGTCCGGCAGGCGCAAGCCGGCGATCGCGAAGCATTCGTGATCATCTATCGACGTTATGTCAATGAGATATTCGGCTATGCTTACCGTCAGCTCGGCAATACCCAGGACGCCGAAGATGTAACGAGCGAGACGTTCCTCCGGCTCGTGAGCGCCCTCGACGGATTCGACCACCGCGCCTCGTTCCGAACATGGCTGTACACGGTCGCCCGCAACCAGCTGCGGGATCGCTGGCGACGGCACGGCCGGCAGCCGGCGACGATCGATTGGGAGGAAGGCGATGAGACGGGTGGCTCCGTCGTGCCCGACGCGGCTCGCTGTCCCGACGCCGCGGCGGCGAGTGAGGATGAAGACGCGTCCGGCGCCTCACCATGGGCTGAGCTGGGCCGCCGGGTGATGGCCGCTCTGCCGGAGAGCTACCGTACCGTGCTCACGCTACGCATCGCCAACGGTCGTTCCATCCGCGACGTGGCCGAGGCGATGCACACGACGCCCGGCAACGTCAAGGTACTCCAGCACCGCGCCCTCAAGCGCGCGGCCGCCGTGGCGGCCGCCCTTGCGGTTTCCGACGAGGCTTCCGACGCGCCCGAGCGCGCATCCGCACGGAGGTAGACGATGCACCCGCCCGCCTTCCGGCCGGACCGCCGGCCGAACCCCTTCGCGCACGCGGCATTCGTCGCCGACGGCGACGTTGTCGACGGCCGCGCCGAGGCGCTCGACATGGCGATAGCGGCGCGCGCCGCGGACGTTTCGGACGACGCCGTCACGGCCGCTTTCGGTCCTGAAGCGGCCCGCCTGGCCCGCTTCGCCGCCGCGCTCGACGGCCCCGCGCCGCTGCCGCCGCCCCCGGCTGCGCCGTTCGTCGCCGCGCTCGAGACGCGTATCGGGCGCGCCTTCGACGCGCGGCCGGTCGCGTCTCACCGCGCGATGCCGGGGCGCGGACCATCCGTCCACCGGCTCGGCCTGGTCGCCCGCCTGCCCGGCGTTTCGGAGCTGGCGTTGGCGGCCGCCGTGGTCCTCGCGCTCGGTACCGCGGCCGTGCACGACGGCTGGCGCCCGGCGCCTGCACTGGCCGCAACGCCGACGACAACGATCCACCGCACCCAGACGCCGCTCGGCCCGACCGGCACCGCCACGGGCGGCACGCCGGCGGCGATGGCGACGGTTGAACCGGTTGAGCCGGTTGAGCCCGTGGCTATGGCGAAGGGATCGGCGGAGGGATCGGCGGGGGGATCGGCGGAGGGATCGGGCCTGGTCGGCTGGTAGGATCGGACGGCTGCGATCGGCGGTCGGCCGATCGCCAGCGTCAGCCCGTCGACTGCGTCCGCGGCGCGTCCAGGTCCGTGATCGGTGTGCCGAGCGCGTCCAGCCAGGCCTCCCGGGCGTCGGCGGCGACGAAGATCGAGCCGGTGGCGACCGCGACCCCGCCGGGTCCGGCCGCGGCGATCGCGGCCTCCAGCGCCTCGCCCATCGTGGCGCACGCCGTCACCGACCGATCGCTCAGCCGCGACCCCGCCGCACTCGCCGCCCGCGCCAGCACCCGCGTCGCGACGGCATCGGCTGCCAGCGCTTTGGGGTGATCCGCGCGTACCGTGAAGACCGTCGCGGCGTACGGCAGGAGGACGTCCAGCATCCCGTCGACGTCCTTGCCGCCGCCGAAGCCGAGGACGAACGCGTAGCCGGCAGACGGATCGACCTGACGAAGGGCCGCGATCAGCGCCTCGGCGCCGGGCGGGTTGTGGGCGCCGTCCACGACCAGCGTAGCGCCGCTCGCCGACGACCAGCGGTCATAGCGGCCGGGCCAGGTGGCGCCCGAGAGCCCGTCGCCGATGTGCGCGGCCGTGATCGCCCAGCCCGCCTGCCGCAGCACGGCCAGCGCGGTGGCGGCGACGGCGGCATTCACGTGCTGGTGCGGACCGGCGAGCCGAAGCCCGGCTGCGATGCGAAGCGGTTCGCCGGCAGGCGCGCCGGCGTCGGCATCGGCCGATGACGGAGGCACGGCGTCGGTCGAGCGATCGCGCCGTGTTGCGCTGCCGGGCGGCAGGTGGACGACGACGTCGAGCGCCGGCGGACGGCTGTCCCGTACGGTCCACGTCGTATCGCGTCCGACGAGCGAGAGCGGGCAGCCGAGGCGCCTGGCCTCCGCAGTGATGACCGCCAGCGCCTCGGGCGCCTGCGGCGCGCTGACGACGGGCACGCCCGGCACGAGGATGCCCACCTTGTCGGAAGCGATCTGGCGGAGCGTGTCCCCGAGGATCTCGCGGTGGTCGAGGCCGATCGAGGTCAGGACGCTGACGACGCTCCGGACGACGCGCGTCGTGTCCAGCCGGCCGCCGAGACCGACCTCGACGACGGCGATATCCACGCCGGCGCGGGCGAAGTGATCGAACGCGAGCGCGGTCAGGACTTCGAACGTCGTGAGTCCGGTCAAGCCGTCCAGCAGAGCGGCATGCGCGTCCAGCCACGCGATGACCTCCGCCTCGGCGATCAGCGTCCGGCCAACGCGGATCCGCTCCCGGACGGTGTGCATGTGCGGCGATGTGTAAAGCCCAACCCGATACCCGGCGCAGATCAGCGCCTCGGCCACGAATGCGCTCGTCGAGCCCTTGCCGTTCGTCCCGCCGATGTGAACCGCCGGCCAGCTGTGGTGCGGCCGGCCGAGGGCGTCCAGGAGCCGCTCGATCCGGTCGAGGGCGAACTCGTGCGGCGTGCCCGGCGGACGGGTCTCCCAGTTGGCGAAGCTGTACAGCCGGTCAAGTGCCGCCTGCCAGTCGTCGGGCGTGTGCGCGTTCATCGCGGGCGATTGTACCGCCTCAGGGCGGTTTGCTACACTCGCGGCCATGCTCCGCCGGCCAGCACTCGACGTGCGCTCGAAGAACCGCAGCGGCTTGGCGGCGGCGCTGGTCGCGCTGTCGCTTGCCGGCTGCGCCGGCGCACCGCTCGTCGAGCTCATTTCGTTCGAACCGACGACGATCACGCCGGACCGGGACGGCCAAGACGACGTCGCGCGCTTGGCGTACCGCGTCGGACGGCAGGCGCACGTCACGGTCACGCTCACGGCGGAGGACGGCGCGGTGCATGTCGTCCGCGCCGACGCCCTCCGCCAGCCGGCGCGCGAGGCGTATGAGCTCCTGTTCGGCGGGGTGATCGACGGGCGCATGCTCGCAGACGGCCGGTACCGGCTCGGCATCGAGGCCGTTGGTCCGGAGGCGGGCGCGGCGGTCACGGTCGACGGCGGCGAGCTGACCGTGATGAACGCCGACGCGCGGCCGCCGCAAGTCCGCGGCCTGACCGTCCTGCCGCCGCGCTTCACGCCCAACCAGGACGGGATCGACGACCGCGTGGCGATCAGCTATGCCTTGGACGAGCCGGCCGAGGTGCGGCTCCGGATCGAGACGGCCGACGGCACGTACGTCACGGACATCCTGGCGGACACGGACACCGCCAACGCACCCGGCGACGCCGGTCCGCACGTGTACGACTACGACGCCGGTGTCGATGCCGATGCGCCGCCGCCGCCGAACGGCCGGTACCAAGTCGTCGTCGAGGCCCGCGACGCCTCGGGCAACACGGTCGTCGAGCGCCGGCCCTTCGAGATCGCGCAAGCGGGCCTGCCGAACGCCGCCTTCATCGACGACGTTCGCTGGAGCGCAACGCGTCTCAGCCTTGGTCAGACGCTCTTCTTCACGGCGACCGTCAGGAACATGGGCGGCACGCCCATCCGCACGCGCGGGCCGGCGCCGGGCTATGTGTACGACAACACCCGCACGTTCAACCAGCTGGCGGACCGCGCCTTCGTCCTGCTGGCGCGCAAGGGGCCGTTGCGCGGCGCGGCACGCGTGTCGGCCGACACGCCCCGGGACGTCGACATCCGGATGACGACGGAGGCGCCGCTGACCGACCCGCCGATCACCGGGGCAGCGATCGGCGCCGCCGGTCCGGAAAGCGGCAGGGATGCCGACCTCGCGACCGCCGTCCGCAGCCGCGCCGCACTGCCCGTCCGGGTCTGCGGCATCGTCCATGGCCCGGATCGTACGCCATTGGCCGAGGCGGACGTGTATGCGTTCGAGGCGGACGGCGACAACGGGCGCCACGCCGCGAGCGACGCGGACGGTCGATTCTGCTTCGACGACCTCGTCCTGTCGCCCGACTACGAGCGCACCTTCGCCCGGAGCCCCGGCGCGCTTCGGGTCGGGTTCACGTACGACGACCGCCGGTCCGACCTGGACTACCCGTTCCGATTCCAGGTCGGTTCGACGGCCGCACTCGATGCGTGCCCGACCGGCCCGGACGGCGACATCTACTACCTTTGTCTCATGCCGGACCAGACGGTGCGCGTGCAGGGCGCCGTGCGCTTCGTCGAGGCGCCGTACCGCCGCGACACGAACGGCTATCTGGCGCTGCTGCACGAGGACGTCGGGGTCATGCACGGTCCCTACGGCGTCCAGTCCATCCACGTCGAGTACGACACGCCGCGCGAATAGCGCCGGCGCCGGAGGATCTCGACGAAGTGGATGCGACCGTGAGCACATCGGCAGCGCCGCCGCGCCTGGGTGTCGTGATCGTCAGCTTCAACACGGCAGCCCTCCTGGACGCCTGCCTGACATCCGTCCGCGCGGCTATGGACGACGTCGGTTGGCGTGACGCGGCGGACGTCGTCGTCGTCGACAACGGCTCGGCGGACGAAACCGTCAGGTTCGTGGCGCAGCACCATCCGTGGGTGCGCCTCATCGCCGAAGGGCGCAACCGCGGCTTCACGGCAGCCAACAACGTCGCTCTCGCCCCGTGGTCGGCCCGTGACGCCGCCGCCCCCTCGTACGTCCTGCTGCTCAACCCGGACGCCGCCCTCACCCCCGGCGCGCTGCCGACGCTCGTGGCCGCGCTCGACGCCGACGAACGCGCCGCTGTCGTCGGGCCGTCGTTGCTCTATCCCGACGGAAGGTTCCAGCACGCGGCGTTCCGGTTCCCGGGGCTCGTTCAGACCGCTCTCGATCTCTGGCCCGTGCCCCGTCTGACCGATACGCCGTTGAACGGTCGGTATGCACGCCGGCGCTACCAGGCAGGGCGCCCGTTCGCCGTCGACGCCGTCCTGGGGGCTTGCATGCTGGTCCGCGGCACGGCGCTGCAAGCCGTCGGGCCGCTCGATGCCGGATTCTTCATGTACTGCGAGGAACTCGACTGGTGCCGCCGGTTCCGCAAAGCGGGCTGGCGCGTGCTCTGCGCACCAGCCGCCGTCGTCATCCACCACGGCGGAGCGAGCACGGGCCAGTTCCGATTCGCGGCGTTCGTTCAGTTGTGGCGCAGCCGGCTGCGGTACTTCCGGCTGCACGCACGCCTCCGCAGCCCACTCCTGCACATCCTTGTGCGCGCAGGGTTCGCCTGGCGTGAGCGGGCCGACGCCGCCGCGGTGCGGCGCGGACAGATGTCTGCCGCCACGCACCACGCCCGGCGCGCCGCGCGCATCGCCGTCTTTGCCCCGTCGACCGGCAGCGAGACCGGCGGATGACGGATGCGGCGGCACGCAGGACCGGGTTCGACGCGGCCGTCACGGCCGTCGTCTTGACGCTCGACGAGGAAGCGCACCTGCCGGATTGCCTCCGGTCGCTGCGCTGGGCCGATCGGGTGGTCGTCGTCGATTCCGGCAGCCGGGACGGGACGGTCGCGATCGCTCGGGCGGCCGGCGCCGACGTCGTAACCCACCCGTTCGTGAACTATGCCCGGCAGCGCCAGTTCGCCCTCGGCCTCGCGGACACGCGCTGGGTGCTCTTCGTCGACGCCGACGAGCGGGTGCCGGAGGCGCTGGCGGCAGAAGTGCGCGCCGTCCTGGCCGCGACGACGCAACGCACGTTCCGCGACGCCGCCGCGGCGCCCGCCGACCGGACGTCCCCGTCCTCGTCGCAGGCCGGCTTCTGGATTCCGCGGGCCAACGAGTTCTGGGGCCGCACGCTGCGCGGCGGCGGCTGGTGGCCCGATCGGCAGCTGCGCCTCCTCGACACGCGTCGGGCCCGCTACGATCCCGACCACGGCGTGCACGAGGTGGCGGAGCTTGACGGACCCGCCGGCGTGCTCGAGCACGCGCTGCGCCACCTGAACTACGCCTCGTGGTCGGAATTCGATGCCAAGCAGCGCGCCTACGCCCGCCTCGAGGTCGAGCGGCGGCGCGCGGCGGCATGGCGGTGGCGTCCGCACCAGCTGATCACCCAGCCGGCGCGGGCGCTGTGGCGCCGTTACGTCACGCTGGGCGGATGGCGGGACGGCTGGCTCGGCGTGCGATTGGCACTGCGCATGGCGTGGTACGAGGCCGTCACGGTCTTTGGGCTGCGTGATCCGTAGCGGCTTCGGCCGCGCGGGGTCTGGGGGACGCGTCGGAGCGGAGCGTTGCCTCCGCGCAAGCCGGCTGCGGCCGGCGCCGCCATGCCGCGTCGACGAGAGCGGCCAGTTCGTCCGCCGTTCGCCGATAGTCCGACAACCCGCCGCCGAGCGGGTCCGCAACGTCGCCGCGGCTGCCGGCGGCCTCGCTGAGCAGCCGAACCTCGGCGTCGAATGCGCCCGGCCAACGCCGGGCGATCGTCGTGCGGTGGCGGTCCGACATGACCCAGACGTCGGTCGCCCAGGCCAACATGTCCGCGTCGAGGCGCGCGGAACGATGGTCGGCGATGTCGAGGCCGCGCGCGGTCATGACGGTCAGCGCGTGAGTAGACGCCGGGATACCTTGGCGGGCATGCGTTCCGGCAGTCCGAACCTCGACCGACGCACCGTCTTCGGCCGCACGACGGGCGAGCAGCGCCGCGGCCATGGGCGAGCGGCACGTGTTGCCGCTGCACACGATCAGGACATGCCGCGCGGCCGGCGGATGGCCGTTCAGCGCGCGGTGCCTCTTGTCCCGTCCGCGCGGCCGATCACGCCAGGAACGTCTCGAGAAGGCCGAGATCGCCGCCCTTGCGATGGTAGAGCACGTTCACTTCGCCGGAGCGGGCATTGCGAAACACGAAGAAGTCGTGGCCGAGGAGCTCGATCTGCTCGGCCGCCTCGTCCTCGGTCATGCTGTAGAGTTCGAACATCTTCCGGCGACGGATCCGCGGCAGTCGCGGACCGTCCGCATCGTCCGCATCGTCGGCATCGCCGGCCTCGATCGGCGGCCCGTCCACGGCCGCGCCGGACTTGCGCTGGCCGTGCCAGCGGTCCACGCGGCGGTCCTTGAAGCGGCGGATCTGCCGATGCATCTTGTCCGCCGCCAAGTCGATCGCCGCGAACAGATCGGCGTGCATCTCCTCCGAACGGAGAACCCGCTTGTCCACCCACGACGTGATCTGAGCGGTGAACACCTCGCCCTGGTTGTGGCTGACGCCGTGCGACAGCTCGACGCGCATCGAGTGGATGTCCTGAAGGAATCGCTGCAGCTTGGCAATCCGCTTCTGCACGTGATCGCGAACCCCATCGGTCAGGTCGACGCTGCGGGCCAGCAACTCCAGCTCCACGTGATTCGTCCTCCATTGGGGGGTGAGCGGTGGATGACGGCCGGCGAGCGCGGCACCCAGGTCCGGCCCCCGATTATACCGGCGCCCGCTTGCGGGTGCGAAGCGCACTTCGGGCGCCGTGAGGCGATGGGAACGCGGCGCCCTCGACCTCGGGTTCACGCGTCCCCACCGTGCGTCGCGCGGGCCAGCGTCACGACGACGACGAGCTTGGCACCGGCCGCCTTGAGCGCTCGCGCGCACGCCTCGCCCGTCGCCCCCGTCGTCAGAACGTCGTCGACGACGACCGCCTGCTCGACGCAGACCGGCCGCCGCGCCTCGATTGCGTCGAGCACGTTGGCGAGCCGCTCGGCGCGCGACGTCCCGACTTGGGGAGGTGTGGCCCGCACGCGCTCGAGTGCATCGACCGCGACAGGCACCCCGAGCGACGCCGCCACCACCGCCGCCAACCGTGCCGGCACATCGATTCCGCGTTCCGCGCGCCGCTCGGCGTGGGTCGGGACCGGGACGACGACCGTCCGCGCGAGGTCCGGACCGAGGTGCGGTCGCACGACGGCGGCGGCGCATTGGCCCGCCAAGTCGGCCACGCGGCGGCGGCGATCGTACTTGAGGGCATGGATCCAGTCCGTGACCGGCGGTGCGTGCAGCCAGGGCGCCACGGCGAGATCGAAGGCAGGCGGTTGGGCGAGGCAACGACGGCAGCGCGGCGAGGCGCTGCGGGCGTCGGCGCGAGCGGCGAGGACGGCATCGCCGCAGATCGCGCAGCGGCGTCTCGGCAAAGCCGGGGCGCCGGCCAGGCATGGCGCACAGACCCACGCCCCGCGGCGCGAACAGCGCGGCGAAAGGCAGCGCGGCGGGAAGAGACAGTCGAGCCAGCTTTCGGCGAGCGCGCGCACGTCGGCGGCCATGAGTCGCTCCATGGCGGCCGGCGCAAGGGTCGAGGAAGCGTAGCACGCCGCAGCGGCGCAGGCGACGTGCCGACTACGCGCTGGGGCCGCCGCGCCCCCGGACATCCGCATCACCGGCGGCCTGACGCGCCGCGTCGGCCACCATCCCGTCGATCGGACGGAGCGCGGCGATGAGGCCGAGGACGATCCGGACGGCGGTAGGGGTCATCCCGCGCGCCGCCTCCGCCAGTCGCCGGGCGGCCGGATCGTGCAGCAGCGCCGCCACGAGCGCGGCATCGCGCTGGGCGTCCTCGGCGTCGTTGTCCAGGCTGAAGAAGAACTCAGGCGGCACATGGAAGAACTCGGCCAGCGCCTCGATCACGTCCAGGCTCGGGTTCTGGCTCCGGCCGTTGCGCAGCTTCCAGACATAGGACCGCGACACCCGGCCCTGCGTCCCGCGCTCGATCTCATCGTACGTGTACTCGCGCCCGTCCGGCCGACGCACCGTGTTGAACAGGTACTCGATCTTGGCAGCGATCGCATCCGCGGCGCGCGTCACGAACCGTCTCCATCCATCGTGTCGTCTCGTCTTCGTGTCGCGTTGCCCAGGCGGATCGCGCAGCGCTCTGCGCCAATCATGCCATGACACAGCCGCGGTCGGTCGTCTACAACCCGACACAGATGCGACGACCCCCGGCCGCTCGGCCCGCCACACCGCGGCAGCGCATTGCCAACCTTAAGGTGCGCCGATACAATCCGATCCCTGCCGCCACGGAGACACGGAGCCACGGACGCGCAACCACCATGTCTCGAACGAAGCCCCTGCACGACCTTCAGCTGCTCGACCAACAGCGCGACACCGCGCTCGACCGCCTGACGCGCATCGAGCACGCCCTCGGCCGGGCGCCGGCCGTGGTGGCGGCACAGGCCGCGCTAGCCGCGAGCGAAGCGGCGCTGGCCCGCGTCGAGGAAGCGCTGGCGGCGTGCCAGGCAAGGCGCCAGACGCTGAAGGCGCGCATGGCCGCCGAGGAGGCCCAGCTCTACGGCGGCCGAACCGCCAGCGCGCGTGAGATCGAAGGACAGAAGGCGAACCTCGACGCCCACCGGCGCCAGCTGTCCGATCTGGACGATGCGGCGCTGGCGCTTATGCTCGAGCGGGACGCGGCGGCGTCCGCCGCCGCTGCGGCACGGCGTTCCGTCGACGACGCCTTGGCAGCCGCCGAGGGCACCGACGCACAGCTGCGTGCCGCGCGCACGCGCCTGACCGAGGGTCTGGCCGTCCTCGATCCGCGGCGCGAGCAGGCTCGGTCCCAAGTGGCGCCGGCCGACCTGGCACTCTATGACCGACTGAAGGCCGACACGAAGCGCGGTGGCATCTCCGTTGCCAGGGTGACGGGGGAAGCGTGCGGCGGCTGCGGGCGGGCGCTCACGTCGGCCGAGACGCAGCGGGCGGCCGCCGGGTTGACGCAGTGTCCGGCGTGCGGCCGCGTCCTGCACGCGTAGCGGCAGCTCGGAACCCGTCGTGACCAGCGATGCCAAGTCGTACGTCCTCCGATCCGGCGACCTCGTGCTCGACGTCGGCGCGCGGACACTTCTCCGACTCGGCCATCTCCACCACCTAACCCCCAAAGAGTGTCGGCTGCTCGAGACGTTTCTGACCCACCAGGGGCAGGTGCTGACGCGCCAGTTCCTCATGCGTGAGGTCTGGCAGACCGACTTCGTCGACGACACGCGCACGCTCGAGGTGCACGTCCACTGGCTGCGGCGCAAGATCGAGGACCCGTCCCCGGGCCCGGCGCCCGGCCGCATTCACACGGTGCGCGGCGTCGGCTACCTCTACCAGCCCGTCATCACGGATCGCACGCCCTCCCGCTAGTACGCTGTCACTGCAGAGTCTACGGATGCCTGCCTCTGTCGGATACCCGAAGCGTGTCCAGCGGCCGGGCACTAGCGCCCTTCGCCCGCCAACTGGACGGCTCGGACCGGTTCGACGAGCGCCAGGAACTCGGATCGCGGGTCGACCACGGGCACGACGTTCATCACGCCTGCCCGCCGCAGCACGGTGGCGGCGATGTAGGCGCGGTAGCCGGTCTGACATTGCAGGATCGTCCGCCCCGAGCGCGGTATCTCGCCGAGCCGGTCGGCGACCTCGCCGAGCGGGATATGGACGGCGCCCGGCAGGTGCCCCGCCTGCCATTCGGACAGCCCGCGCACATCGACGATGCGGGCCGAGCCCGAGCGCAGCACGGCGGCAAGCTCGGCCACGTCGATCGTGGGAAGCGCCGGATCGTCGTCCCGCAGCACGTCGGGACCGGCGAAGCCGCGCACGTCGTCGACCCCGATCGCCCGGAGCGCGGTCAGGTGCGCCGGCAACGCCTGCGGGTCCGCGACGATGAGGTGCACCGGGCGGCCGTAATCCGTCACCCAGCCGACGTACGTCGTGAAGTTCGCCCGCGTCGCCGGGATGCTGAGCGCGCCGGGGATGTGATGACGGGCGTGCTCGGACTGGGGACGCAGGTCGAGCACCTGGGCGCCGTCGGCCAGCAACGCCTCGATCGCACCCCGGTCAAGACGCGTGGGCGACGGCAGGTCGGCGATCAGGGCCGGGCCGTCGCGGTTGACCGCCTTCATCCGGCCGAAGTAGCGCGGCGGCTCGGGTTGACCGTTCAGCAGCCACCGGACGAACGCGCCCTCGTCGGCGGTCTGGAATGCCGGGTTGAACCGCCGTTCGTAGCCGAGCGTGGTGGACGGGATCGCACCGAGCGCCTTGCCGCACGCGCTGCCGGCGCCGTGGCCGGGCCAGAGCTGGAGGTAGTCGGGCAGGCGGCTGAGGCGGGCGATGGACGCGAACTGTTGCCGGGCGCCGACCTCCTTGCTGCCGGCGACCCCGGCCGCGGTCTCGAGCAGGTCGGGCCGCCCGACGTCGCCGACGAAGACGCAATCGCCGGTGAAGATGCCGATCGGTTCGTCGGCGGCGGCCGTGTCGGTGACGATGAACACGATGTGCTCCGGCGTGTGGCCGGGCGTGGCCAGCACCTCGAACCGGATTCGGCCGAGCGTGAAGACGTCGCCGTCGTGCAAGAGCTTCGCACCGGCCTCTTCGGCGAAGCGGTAGCGCCAGTCCGGGGCGCCCTCGTCCGACAGCAGGAGCTGGGCACCGGTCGCGGCCGCCAGCTCGCGCGCGCCGCTCACGAAGTCGGCGTGGATGTGCGTCTCCGTGACGTGCGTCACCTTGAGCCCGTGGCGCGCCGCGGCGTCGAGATACGGGGCGATGTCGCGCATCGGATCGACGACGCAGGCAACGCCCATCGCCTGGCAGGCGACGAGGTACGATGCCTGGGCCAGCGCCTCGTCGTAGAAGTACTTGATGAGCATCCTGCTCCCCCGCGGTGGCGTTCGGTCCGGTGGCCGTTCAGGTTGATGCTCGCACGGCCGCGAGCGAAGGGCCGAAGTGTAGCGCCGAGCCGGTCGGGGCGAAAGCCCCTCACGTCCGCCGCGCCGCGTCAGCCGCCCTGCCCCACCAGCGCCGCCAGCACCTCGGCCTCTCGCTCGGGCGACAGCCCGGCGGCCAGCGCAACGTTCGCGGGCCGCGCGCGGTGCCACGCCAGCGTGTCGGATACGGTGCTGGCGAGCGACCGGAACTTCAACCCGGCGTCGACGGCGCGGGCGTTGCTGCTGCGCATGAGCGCGCGCTCGCCGGGGGGCAGCCAAAGCGGCAGATCAGACCACGGTCGGATGCCGTGCGCCGCCAGCGTCGGCAGGTCGAGCCAGGCCGGAGACGCCGCGCCGCCGGTCGCTGCGGCGCACGCGGCGAACAGGTCGCCGAAGGTCGCCGCCGGCGTCGGGCCGACGGCGTTGTACGTCCCGCCGATCCCACCCTCGATCGCCCGAACGATCCACGCGCCAAGGTCGCGCGCATCGATGTACTGCAGCGGCGCGTCCGGACCCTCCGGGGCGATGAACGCGCCGCCCCTGTCGAAGCGGGCCGGCCAGTACGTGAAGCGGTCCGTCGGATCGTGCGGGCCGACGATCACCCCGGGCCGCACGATGAGCGCCGCGGCGCCGAATCCGGCGATCACGGCGCGTTCGCACAGCGCCTTCAGCGGCCCGTACGTCACGCCGTCGACGTTCTCGACGGTCGGATCCTCCAACACGCCGACCGGCGCCGTCTCGTCGGGCCCGTGCTCGAGCCCCTCGGCGTCCGCCGGATTCGTCCCGTCCGCGTACACCGAGATCGTCGAGACGAAGACGTAGCGCCCCGCCCGGCCGGCGAGCGCCGCCACGGACGCCCCGACGATGCGCGGCACGTAGCCGCAGGTGTCGACGACGGCGTCCCATTCGGCGCCGTCCAGCACCGCGAGCCCGCCGTCGCGGTCGCCGATCCGGTGCTCGACGTCGCCGAACAGCCCGGGGTTCGTTCGCCCGCGCGTGAACAGCGTGACGTCGTGGTCGCGCGCCCGCAGCGCGTCGACGAGATGGCGGCCGACGAAGCGTGTGCCACCGATGATCAGTACGCGCATGGTTGATCCCTCCCCGTCTTCGAGCGTCGCAGGTGCGGCGCCGGCGGCGCGGCACGCCACCGAGCCGGCCCGCCGAAGTGGGACGTCCGTACGAGGCACGATGTGACTGTGCTAGCATCGGCCGATCATCCGTCGCCTCGTGGGGTCCGATCGAAGCATGCCTGAGTGCGTCGCCCGCCTGTCGCGCGCCGCTGTCGATGCGGGCGCAACGTCGCGGCGCAAGCGCGCGGCGTGTGCCTTGGCGGTGGCCGTCGGCGCCCTCGCCGCACCGCACCTCGGCGTCCGGCCGATCGTCGACCGGCCGACGAGGTTCATGGGACAGCGTCCATGGCACGGTCGACCGATTTCGGCTGCCGCGCTGCGTCAGCCCGGCTGGTTGGTCGATGTCAACCCGTCCGTCGGCATCGCCTATCGCCCTGAGACGGCGGCGGCCGCTGCGGCGCTGCGGCCCCGGCTGGGCGCGGCAGTTGCAGCGCTCGGCGACGCGTTCGGCGCTTCCCTGCCCGAGCCGTTCACGATCCGGTTGTACGCCTCGGACGATGCCTACGGCGCGGATCACCCGCTGGCCCGCAAGGTGGGCGGCAGCTGGGTCGAGGAGCACCGGCCGCGGCGTGAGGCTTCGGTCGTCGCGCCGTTCACCGCCGACGGCAGCGTCGACGTGAACGCCCTCGAGGTGTCCGTGCGCTATGCCCTGGCGCATCAGCTGCTGGCACATGCGTCGAATGGACGGCTGCCGAGCGGGCTCCAGGAAGGAATGGCCCGGCTGATGACCCCGCCCTCGGGTGAAACCCAGACGGGCGTCGCAGCGCTGCGATCGGCGATGGACACGGGCACGCTCATCGGCTGGACGGCGCTGATCGGCCCAGGCTCGGCCTATGTCCAGCCGGAGGTCGGCGTTCCGGAGAGCCTGTCGATCGCCGTCTTCCTGGTGCGGGATCGCGGCTTCGGCTGCATCCGGGACGTCGCGCACGCCTCTGCCGGCGACGTGCCGTTCCGCACCGTGTTCCAAGCCGCATGCGGCGTGTCGTTCGCGGAGGCGGAAGCGGCGTGGATGGCCTGGCTGCCGCGCTACGTGGACGGAGGCTGGCGCGACAGCCCGCTGTTCAGCCCCGACCTCGGCCCCGCCAGGCAGCTGCTGGCCGAGGGCGAGGAAGCGGCCGTCGTCCCGCTCCTGCGCGCCGTCGTCGCGGCCAACAGCGGCGGCCCGCTGGCGGTGGACGCCGGGGCCATGCTCGCCCGGGCCGAGGCCGGCGCGGCGGCGCAGGCGGCGCTGGCCAGCGCGCAGGCGGCACTGGCGGCGGGCGACTACGCCGCCGCGCGCCGCAGCGCGGCCGAGGCCGGCGACCGCGCCGCGCCCGTAGGCGCCAGCGGCGCGCTCGAACGGGCGGCCGCGCTGGACGCGCGCGGCGCCGAGGGATTGGCCGCGGCCCGCGATCTGGACCGTGCGACCCGCCTGCCCGCGTGGCAATGGGTTTCCGCCCGACGCGCGGCACACCGTGCCGCGATCCTTTACGCCCGTCTCGGCAATGACCTGGCCGCGCAGCGCGCGGTGGCCGTCCGCACGTCGCTCGACCGGCGGGCAGCGCCGTTCGCCTGGCTGGCGGTGCTCGCGGGACTCGGCATCCTCGCGCATGCCGGGCGACGCCGCCTGCGGCTCGCCCGCGCGTCCGTGGGCCAAGGCATTGCCCCAGAACGACGCGACCGACCCGGCACGGCCCGGACGCACGGCACGGCCGTGCCCCGGCGTCCGTCATCGCAGCCGCCGCGACCTACCGCGCCGCCATGATCCAGTTCCGCGTCCGCTACGGCCAGCTGCGTGCCGAGATCGATCGCGCGCGCCGGCGCCTGGCGGCGGCGCGCGCGCTGTGGCTGGCTTTGTGCGTGCCCCTGGCAGCGCTCGCGATGCGCCTTGCCGGCGGACCCTCGATCGGGGCGGGATGGGTGGCCCTCGTCGGCGGACTCGTGCTCGTCGGCACCGCGCTCGGCCCGCCGGCCCGTCGCCGCGGCGACGATGCGCGCATGCTGGACCGGCGGTTCGGCCTCGACGAGCTCCTCGTCACCGCCGTCGAGGTGGATGCGCGCGGACCGCGGACGGCGCTCGAGGACCGCCTGTTGGACGACGCGGCCGGTCGGCTGGCGATCATCCGCCGCGGCGAGACGGCCGAGCCCGAGCGACTGTGGGTCGAGATCGAGACGGCGGCGGCGCTGGCGCTGATCCTGGCGGGCGGTACGATTCTGACCGGCAGCATCCGCGTCGCCGCGCTGCCGGCCCCGCGCGATGCCGCCGGCGTGTCGGCCGGCGCCGCCGCATCGGCCACCGGCCCGGAGTCGGCGGGCGGCCGGGCGCCCGGCGCCGCCGACCGCGTCATGGCCGGGGCCTTGCGCGACGAATCGATGGCGCAGTCCGTCGTGGCCGCGCTCGCGGACGGTGATCGCCGGACGGCCGTGCTCGCGCTCCGGACGCTGGCCGACCAGACGCGGGACCTCTCGCCGGCCGGCCGAAGCAACCTGTCCGAGGCGCTCCGGGATGCCGGCGCCGCACTGGCGCCGATCGATCCGGAGCTGGCCGCCGCGGCGTCGCTGGCAGCCGACGGCCTGCGCCGGGCCACCCCGCCCGCCGATGCGCAGGCGCTCCAGTCGCTGGCCGATGCGTTGGCCTCGAGCGCTGAGCGCGCGCCGCGGGCCGGATCGGCCGCGCTGCCGGCGGGAACGCAGGCGTCGCGGATCCGGGCGGCGGCGACGACGCGCGGCATCGCGTCCGGCCGGCCGGGCAACATCGGCGCCCCCCCGTCGGGCGGTGAGGCGGTCCGCGGCGAGCGGCTCGTCGATCCGGCGGCGGTCCGCGGCGGTGCGGCCGGCGGATCGCGCTCGGCGGCGGCGGCCGGCGCCGGCTCGGTGCCGCTCGCAGAACAGGAGACCGTGCGTCGCTACTTCGCCCGAACGGGTGATGGCGGAGCGGTGGAGCGCGCCCGATGAGCGGTCCGACGCCGCACGCAGCTCACGACGCAGCGCACGACGCGGCGCGAGAAGCGCTGCTCTTCGACGATGCGTTCGTGCGCCGGCTGGAGCGTCTCGCCCTGCGCGTGCGGCAGGTCGCGCCGGCCGTCGGCAGCCGGAGCGGCCAGCGACGGACGCCGGCGGCGGATTTCGTCGACCACCGCGCCTACTCGCCCGGCGACGACCTGCGACACATCGACTGGCCGGCGCTGGCACGGCATGATGCCGTGTTCGTCAAGCTCGGACGGGTGGCGCAGGCGGCCGAGGTTCGGATCCTCTTGGACATCAGCCCGTCGATGGCGGCCACGGGCGACAAGTGGCGGCTGGCGCTCGAGCTTGCCGCAGCGCTCGGCTGGCTTGGACTGTCGCGGGGCGACCGCGTCGTGGTGGCCCCGTGGCCACGGGGCGGGGCGGCTCCGTGGGGGCCGGCCAGCGGTGCCGCGCGAGGCGCGTCGCTGCTGGCCTGGCTGCGCGCGATCGGGCCGGCCTACACGCCGACGAACCCCCCGCCCGGCATCGCCGACGCCGTCCGTGCGGCGGTGAGCGATGCCGCCGGCGGCGCACTCCTGATCATCAGCGACCTGTGGCGCGTGGTCGACCTCGATCGTGCGCTGACGCTCGCGCCGCGTGCGCGCTGGGACCGGGTCGTCCTTCAGATCCTGGATCCGCGCGAGATCCGGCCCGTCGCGACCGGGGCCGAGACGCTGCTCGACAGCGAGACCGGCGAGCGGCTGACGCTGCAGATCGACGAAGCGCTGTGCGACGCCTACATCGCGGCGCTGCGCACGCGCCTGGACAGCGTGGCCACGCGCTGCGCTGCCGCCGGCGCCGCGTGGGCGCTGCTGCCCGCCGACTGGCCGCTCGAACAGGCGGTCGTGCCGTACCTGCAACACCGCGGCATGATCGAGTGATCCGCCGATGAGCCTTCGGTTCCCGTTCGCGTTGGCGCTACTGGGCGCCGTGCCGGTCATCTTCTGGCTGCATCGCCTGCGCCGCCGCGTGCCCGAGCGCGGCGTGCCGTCGCTCGTGCCGTGGCTCGTCCTGCGCTCGGCCGAGCCGATGCGCCGCCGAAGCGTGCCGCCGAGCGTGCTCCTGGCCCTGCATGTCCTGTCCGCCGTCCTGCTGGCGCTTGCCGCCGCGGGTCCGCTGCGGCGCGGCGCCGCGGCCCCGAGCGGCGACGTCGCGCTGATCGTCGACACGACGCTGAGCATGCGGGCCGGCGAGCGCTGGCCGGCGGCACGCACCGCGGCGGCCGAGATCCTGGCGTCGGCGGCCGGCCGCGTGACCGTCATCGAGCTCGGCCCGCGGCCGGCGGTCCGGGTGGCGCGCACGCTCGACCCTTCGGCCGCCGCCGCGGCGATCGAAGGGCTGGTGCCCGGCGCGGTCGGGGCGGATGTGGCGGGCGCCTTGGCGCAGGCGGCGGCGGTGGCCGGCCCCGGGGCGCGGATCGAGGTCGTCACGGACGGCGCGCTGGCTCCCGTCGTCGATGGACGGGTCGATGGACGGGTCGATGGACGGCCGGCCGCAGCCCGTTCCTCGCCTTCGACGACCGTGCCCACCGGTGCGAATCCCGTGCGGTGGCACGTCGTCGGGCATGACGGGGCACGGCAGAACGTGGCCGTCGTCGGGATCGCCGCGGCGGACGATGCGGCGGGCGGCGTGCGGGTCGTCGCGCAGATCGCGAACTTCGGGCCGGCAGCGTCGACGGCGCGCCTGCGGCTGTCCGTTGGCGGCCGCGTCGTCGATGAGACGAACATCGACCTCGCACCCGACACCACCACCCCGGCGGCGTGGAGCGTCGCGGCGCGCGGTGGCGTCGCGGAGGTCGGCGCGGTGCGGCTCGGTGCCGTGGGCGATCTTGCCGGCGACGCGCTGCCGGAGGACGATGTGGCCGACGTGCCCCTCGCGTCGCGCACGTGGAGCGTGCAGTTCGCGCCGCACGGCAGCGCGCTGCGCCGAGCGCTCGAGGCCCAGCCGCACGTCCGCCTGTCCGAGGTCGGCCTGGGCACGCTGTCCGACGACGGGACGGTGGATGTCACCGTCCTGGGCGGTGCGTCGGCGGCGGGGATGTCGCCGGGCGACCTGCCGTCGGGCGGTGCGCTCCTCGTCGACCCACACGGCGGACCGTGGCTCGTGGCGGCGGCGGACGCGATCACGGGCACATGGCAGGGCGCTGCCCCCCACCCGATCACCGCCGGTCTCGACCTCGCGGACGCACGGGTCGCGGGCGTGCGCGCCGGCAGCGCGCCGGCGTGGGCCACCGTCCTGGCGGTCGTCGGCGGGCGGCCGGCGGCATGGGCCGGTACGGTCGACGGGCAGCGCGTCGTCGTGCTCGGCTTCGATCCGGACGGCGGCACGCTGGCCGAGCGCGACGCGTTCCCGCGGCTCATCGGGCGTGCGATCGCCTGGGCGGCGCCGGACATGCCTCCCCCGTCGCTGCCTGCCGGCGCGCCGTTCGCCCTGCCGCCGTGGCCCGTCGCGATTGCCCATCCGGACGGCCGGCGATCGCTGGCCGCGCTGCGCTTCGACGCGCCCCCCGTACCGGGCGTGTACACGATCCGACGCCGACGCGTGCCGCGCGCCGGCGTAGTGGAGCCGGGCATCAGCGTTGCGGTGCGCGCCGGCGACCCGGACGAGTCCGGGCTGGCGGCGTTGACCGCCGACGAGCTGGCCGCGGCGTTTGCGCCGCGTGCGTCCGGACCGGCAGGCGATCCGCGGGCCGTCGCGGCAGCCGGCGCGGCTCCTCTCCAGCGTCCGGCGAGCCCGGTGCAGCGCTGGCCGCTCGCCGCCGTGCTGTGCGCGCTGGCGGTCGAGGCCGCGTGGCGCGCCGCACCGGCCCGCCGACCGACCGTGCGTGCGGCCGGCGGGCGCTGATGGAAGCGACAGGTCGGCTCGTCGTCCTGCACCCCCTGTCCGGCCTCGCCGCCGCTGCGGGGGCGCTGTGTATCGTGTGGCTCGTGCGCCGGGCGGGCGCCGGGCGGCTTGCGCTCGGGCTGCGGAGCGTGATCGGCCTGGCGGTGGCGGTGGCCATCGCCGACCCGCGCTGGGTGGTGGGGGCGAACGCGGCCCGGATGATCGTCGTCGACGTTTCGGCCAGCATCGCCCCGGCGGCACAGGCGACGGCCGAGGGCCTCGGGCGTGCCGGCGACGGCAACGGGGGCGCGGACACGGCGATGCGGCTCCCTTTCGGCGGCGCCGGCGCCTCGCCGCTTGGCCCGGCGATCGATCTTGCGGTCCGCGCGCTGCCGGACGGCGGGCGGATCGTCGTGGCCAGCGATGGGGCGGCGACGGACGGGGACGCGGGCGTTGCCGCCGCGGCGCAGGCGTCCGCCGACGGCGTGCACGTGGACGCCGTGCGCTTGGCGGGGCGGGCACGCGCCGACGCCGCGGTACTGCAGCTGCTGGCACCGGCCACGTGGCGCAGCGGTGACTTCGGCCGCGTCGACGTCGTCGTGGCGGCCAGCGAGGCGCTTTCGGGGACGGTCAGCCTGGCCGTCGACGGCCGTGTCGTGGAGGCGCACGACGTCGGGATCGGGACGACGCCGTCGCGCGTCGCGTTCACCGTGGCGGTGCCGGACGGCACGGCGCCCATGCAGCTCGAGGCCGCGGTGCAGGCCGGCGGGGACCGCGAGCCGGCGAACGATCGGCGCGCGTGGGCGGTCCAGCGAGCGGCGGCGCCGCGGGTGCTGGTGGTGGGCGACTCCGCGGAGGCGGTGGGCCTGGCGGATGCGCTGGCGGCCGAGGGGATCGTGTCGTCCGTGCTTGGGCCGGGGCGGCTCGGCGGGCGGCTCTCGGCGCTGGAGGGCTGGGACGCGTGTGTGCTCGTCGACACGCCGGCGGATGCGCTCGGGGTCGATCAGATCGCCACGTTGGAGGGAATCGTCGCCGAGCGGGGTCAAGGCTTGGTGTTGACGGGCGGTCGGCAGAGTTTTCTGCAGGGCGGCTGGCGGGGCACGGGCCTGGCGCGCCTGTCGCCGCTGGCGCTCGAGGCGCCGCCGCACGGCGACCGCGAGGCGGTGGCGCTGCTGCTCCTCATCGACCGGAGCGCGTCGATGGCCGGCGGCGACGCTGCCACGCGGCTGACGAAGCTCGATCTGGCGCGCGAGGCGGCGGTGCTGGCGGCCGAGGTGCTCCAGCCGGGCGACATGCTCGGGGTGATGGCCTATGACACCGCCGCGGAGTGGGTCCTGCCGCTGGCGCCGATCGGTTCGGGCGGCGACCGCGCGGATGTCGAGGGGCGGCTGCGAACGCTGACGGCCGGCGGCGGAACGCTGATCGGCAGCGCGCTGGCCGCCGGCCTGCCGGCGCTGGCCGCCGCGCGCGCGCCGACACGCCACGCGATCCTGCTCAGCGACGGGCGGGATGCCGGCGAGTCGGCCGAGCCGCTCTTGGCGGCCGTTCAGACGGCGCGCGCGCTGGGCGTGACGTTCTCGACGCTCGGCATCGGGCTGGACGCCGATCCCGATCTGCTCGGCCGGCTCGCCCAGCTGGGCCGCGGCCGCGCCTACGGAGCGGCCGAGGCGGCCGACTTGCCGCGTCTCACCGTCGAGGAGAGCGAGATCGTTCGGGCGCGGGCCGAGCGGACCGGTGCATTCCGGGCGCAGCTGGCCGGCGACGAGCCGTCGGCGCTCGTCGCCGGGGTCGACGTCGGCGTCCTGCCCGAGCTGACGGGCTACCTGGCGCTGCGACCGCGACCCGGCGTCGACATCGCGCTTCGCACCCCGACCGGCGACCCGTTGCTGGCCGGCTGGCAGGTCGGGCTCGGCCGGGTGGCCGCCTGGACGAGCGACGTCGGTGCCGAGTGGGCCGCGGCGTGGCCGGGCGACGCGGCGGCGCGCGCGGCGCTGGCCCGCGCGGTGCGTTGGGCGGCGCGCAAGCCGGCCGCCGGCGGTCTGGAGGCAACCGCCGTGACGGACGACGCGACTGGGGAGACGGCGGTCACCGTCGACGCCGTCGCGTCGGACGGCAGTCCGCTCGACCTGGCGGCGGCGTCGCTCGTCATCTCGGACACCGAGGGCACCAGCACGACGCAGCTGGCGGCCGTCGGGCCGGGGCGCTATGCCGGGGCCGTGACCCTCGCCCGCACGGGCGCCTGGCCCGCGGCCGTCGTCGTCGAGCACGAGGGCGGGCGATCGGCCGCGGCGCTGACCGTGGCCCGCGGCTATGCGCCGGAGCTCATGCCCGACGCAGGCGGTACCGCCCGGCTCGGAGCGGTGGCGGCGGCGGGGGGCGGGCGCGTGCTGGACACCGACGCGGCGTGGGAGCCGGCAGGCGAGGGGCGGACGTGGCCGCTGTGGCCGGCGTTCGCGGTGTTGGCCGGGCTGTTGTGGCCGGTGGATGTGGCGGTGCAGTTGAGGGGGAGGGGGAGGCGTCGGGTGTTGTGAGCGGGTGAGGGGGTGGGGGCCCGAGGCCACGGGGCGACGAACCGTCCCGAGTCGACGCATAATCGCCCCTTCACCGCCCGAGGAGCCCAGCGATGACGCAGCCGCACACGATTCCCGCCACACGTCCCGCGACGCTGCCCGCGATGGACCCCGAGACGTTCCGTGCCCGCTTCGCGGCGATCGAGCGCGAGGTCGGGCGGGTGATCGTGGGGCACGAGGAGCTGATCCGGCTGACGGTGACGGCGCTGGTGGCGGGCGGACACGCGCTGGTGGAAGGGGTGCCGGGCCTCGGGAAGACGCTCCTCATGCGGACGCTGGCCGAGGTGATCGACGGCGTCTTCAGCCGAATCCAGTTCACGCCAGACCTCATGCCGGCCGACATCGTCGGCACGCAGGTACTGTACGAGGACCCGGCCGGGGGGCGGCAGTTCCGGTTCGAGCCGGGTCCGATCTTCGCCAACTTCGTCCTGGCGGACGAGATCAACCGGGCGACGCCGAAGACGCAGTCGGCGATGCTCGAGGCGATGCAGGAGCAGACCGTCACCGTCGGCAAGCAGACCTATCGTCTGCCGCAGCCGTTCTTCGTACTGGCCACGCAGAACCCGATCGAGATGGAGGGCACGTTCCCGCTGCCCGAGGCACAGCTCGACCGCTTCCTGTTCAAGCTCGACGTGTCGTTCCCTTCCATCGCGGAGCTCGTACTGATCGCCGAGCGGACGACGGGTGCGGAGGTGCCGCGCCCGCTGCGTGTGGCGGGTGTGGACACGGTTCTGGCGATGGGCCGGCTGGCGCGCGACGTCCCCGTGGCGGCCGAGGTGATCGACTATGCCGCACGCCTGATCCGCGCCACGCACCCCGGTGACCCGACGGCGCCGCCGCTCGTGCGTGATGCGGTCCGCTATGGGGCAAGCCCGCGGGCGCTGCAGGCGATCCTGCTGGGTGCCAAGATCCAGGCGGTGATGAACGGCCGGCTGCACGTGGCGCGGGCGGATGTGCGGGCGGTGACGCCGCATGCGATCCGGCACCGGATCATCCTGAGCTTCGCGGGGCAGGCGGAGGGGGTGGAGGTGGATCGGGTTGTGGGGGAGGTGGTGCGGGGGGTGGCGGAGTAGGGTTGGAGCGAGAGATGCGTGCAGAGCCGGCTCTGCACCTCAGTTCACTTCGCGGAACGCAGATCCGGCATCCAGCCCATCCCCTTCAACCCGCACCCCCAACCGCACCTCCTCCGCCCGCATCCCCGCCGCCCCCGCCTCATCCGCATCGTCGTGCCCCAGCAAGTGCAGCAGCCCGTGCACCGCCAGCAGCCGCAGCTCGTCGACGACCGGTGCACTTCGCGCGGCTGCGCTGCGGGCCGCATACGGCAACGAGATCACGATGTCGCCGAGTTCCGTGCCGTCGCCCGCATCACCCGCCCCGCCCGCGACGTCCGCGCCGGCATCGGCGTCCGCATCGACCGCGCCCCCACCCGGCCACCTGTCCGCGTCGCCGCTTGCCCGGAAGCTCAGCACATCCGTCGGCTTGTCGTACCCGCGGTACGCCAGGTTCAGCCGATGCAGGTAGACATCGTCGGCAATCACGACGGCAACTTCGGCGTCGGCGGCGACATCGAGCCGATCCATCGCCCCGGCCACCGCATCGACCGCCGCATCCACCAGTGCCTCGTCCACGTCGACGAGCACGTGCCGATGGATCGCCCGCCCGCTCACGACGACTCCGCGCCGCCCGCCCCGCCCGCCCGGCTGCGCCGCCGCACGATCTCGCCGTCCACCGCCTTCGGGTAGCGGATCCGCGGGTGGTACATGCTCTTCAGCGTCGCCACGAAGCTGCTGGCGATCCGCTGGATGTCGCGCAGCGTCAGGTCGCAGTCGTCGAGCTCACCTTCGGACAGGCGGCGGTCGACGACGCCTTGGACGATCTGCTCGATCTCCTCGTCGGACTGCGGCGCGGCGGCGCGGACGCTGGCTTCGGCGCTGTCCGCCAGCATGACGAGGGCGATCTCACGGCTCTGCGGGCGTGGACCGGGGTAGCGGAAGGCGGCGTCGTCGACGCCGTCGATGCCGAGCTCGGCGACGGCTTGGCGGTAGAAGTACTCGACCCGCGTCGTGCCGTGGTGCTGCCAGATGAAGTCGATCACGCTGTCCGGCAGCCCGGCCAGCCGCGCCATCTCCGCGCCGGCCGTCACGTGCTCCACGATGATCCGCGCGCTGGCCGTCGGCTCGAGGTCGTCGTGCGGGTTCGTCGTGCCCGGCACCTGGTTCTCGACGAAGAAGTAGGGCCGACGGACCTTGCCGATGTCATGGTAGTACGTCCCGACGCGGACCAGGATTGGGTCGGCGCCGATCAGGTCGGCCGCCCGCTCGGCGAGGTTCGACAGCACCACGGAGTGCTGGTAGGTCCCCGGCGCCTCCATCTGGAGCCGCCGCAGGAGCGCGTTGTCCGGCCGCGCCAACTCCAGGAGCTGGAGCGGCGTCGCCAGCTGCAGCAGGATGCCGGCGGCGATGACGTTCAGCGCCGTCAGCGCGCTGGACAAGGTGGCGTTGGCCACCGTCGCCCCACCAAGCTCGACCACGCCCCGCAGGTCGATCGACGCGTCCGACAGCCGGAACAGGATGAGCACGGCCACGTTGGCCGCCAGAACCGCCACCGTGGCCACGAGGAAGGACTTCACCTTCTCGGCCCGGCCGATGCTCACCGCGCCCGCGAGGCTGGCCACGGCCACGTAGAGCGCGACCTCGAGCGGGTCGCCCGTCGCGCCCGTCATGATCGCCACGACCGCCGCCATCAGGACGCCGGACAGGACGCCGGTTTCGATACCGGCCACCACGGACAGCGTCATCGCCACCGTCGCCGTGGGGAACGCCAGCGAGAGCACCCGCTGGCCGACGAAGAACCGCGCGCCGAGGGCATACACCAGGATGACGACGACCGCCACCAGGACGTGGCGCGGCCGAAGCAGCGCCTTCGGCGCGAGCCGCCACAACGTGCCGGCCGTCGTCGCCACGAGCGTCAGGCTGCCGATGAAGAGCGCCAGCACATCGAGCCAGTTCGTCGCCTGTCCGACGACGCCGAGCGCCTGCAGCACCTCATAGTCGTTTTCGTCGATGATCTCGCCCACGGCCATGATGCTCTCGCCGCGCGCGATCGCGACCTCGACCGGAGCGACCTCCTCGCGGGCCCGCGTCCGCGCCGCCGAGGTGGCGGCCTCGTCCAACAGGCTGTTGGGCACCACGAATCGACCGGCCAGGTCGGCGATGAGCTCGGCATTCGCCTGGCCGACCTCGCGTTTGACATTGGCGATCGTGCTGCCGCGCGCGGCGGGGAGGCTGTCGGCGCGAACCGGCAGGCGAAGCGTGGCGTTGACCACCGCCGGCACCTCTGCCCGGACCTCGTCGAAGGCGACGTCGTCCAGCCCGAGCAACGTGTCGCCCAGGTCGGACGGCCCGGCGCCCGGCACCTGCAGCTCGGGCACCGCCGCCAGCTCCAGGAGGGCGGCGGCGCGCGTGACGTCCGTCGCGACGCGCAGCGCGGCCACACGGTCGAGAACGGCGCGCGCTCGGCCCACCTGGGCGGCGGTGATCGCCATGTCCTTGGGCTTGTAGACCGGCGCGACGGCCGCCTCGGCGTCGGCCCGCCGGCGCTCCGTCTGCAGCCGGCTGCTGAAGCGGAGGTCGCGGGACGCGAAGATGGCGCGTGGGCTCGGGCCACCGGCGATCAGGCCCGTTTCGGCCACCGCGAGCGGCAGGGCCAGCACGGCCGTCAAACCGGTGACGAGCGCAACGCCGAGCGCGAGGACGAAGCGGCGCGGGCGACGCTTCACCCATGCGCGGAGCCGCGCCGCCGACTCGGCCAAGCCGGTACGGAGCGCGAAGTCCGCCGGGGACGGGGCGGTCGGGTGCATCGTTGGGGGCGCGAGGGGCGTGCGCCGGCCGGGCTAGCCGGCCAACAGCTGCCGAACGATCTCGTTGACCCGGCGGCCGTCGGCGCGGCCCTGCAACGCCTTCATCAGCGGGCCCATGAACTTGGCGATGTCGGCGGCCGTCGTCGCACCGGCGGCGGCGATGTGCTCGCGGGCGATGGCCTCGATGTCCGCATCGCTCAGCTGGGTCGGCAGGTAGCTCTCGATGATCGCCAATTCGGCCGACTCGGACGCCACGAGGTCGCTCCGGCCCCCCTGCTCGAACAGCGCGATGCTGTCGCGGCGTTGCTTGGCCTGTGCTTGGAGCACGCGCAGCACGCCGTCGTCGTCCAGCGGGCGGCGCGCCTCGATCTCGGCGTTCTTGATGGCGGCACGGAGCAGCCGCAGCGTGTTGCGGCGCACCTCGTCGCCGGCACGCATCGCGGTCATGTAGTCTTCGTTCAGGCGCTCTGCAAGGGCCATGTCAATGCACTCCGAAGGCCGTGCGTCGGGCCACTAATAACAGGCGCCGAGGCTGCATGGGTTGACGTGCTGGCCGTTGAACATCACCTCGAGGTGCAGATGCGGTCCGGTGCAACGGCCGCCGCGGCCGCGCGTGCAGCCGATCGTACCGATGATCTGACCGCGCTGCACCTGCTGGCCCTGGCTCACGGCAATGGAGTTCATGTGCGCGTACAACGAGACGTAGCCGTTGCCATGGTCGATGAACACGGCGTTGCCCGCCCACGACCACCAGCCGGCCAATGTCACGGTGCCGCTGTCGATCCCGTAGATCGGCGTGCCGGTGCGGTTCGCGAGATCGGCGGCCCAGTGGCCGCGATGGTAGCCGTTCGTCATCCGCCCGAAGGCGGCGATGTGGAACGACCCGGTGCCCTGCAACGAGCCGGGCGGCGCCGAGGCCCAGCCGGCCGAGGCCGTCTCGTCCATCTGCGCCTGCTGGAAGTACGACGGAACCTCGATCTCCATCTGGCCACCCGGCACGACGACGCGGCTGCCGGCGACAACGGCATCGCCCGCACGGAGCGCATTGCCGTCGAAGGCGAGGATGGCGTCCGGACCCACTTTGTAGGTTTCGGCGATCGAATCGATCGTATCGCCCTCCTTGGCCACGTGCACGACGCCGTCGAACGGGAGCACCGTCAGCTCGGTGCCGATCGGCACGTTGTGCGGGTCCTTGCGGATGTCGGGGTTGAAGAGGAGGAGGCGCACGATGTCGATGCCGAACGCCGCAGCGATACCGGAGATCGTCTCGCCGTTCTGGAGGACGTGCGTCTGGGTGGTGTCCCACGGCAGCAAGTTGGGATCGGCCTCGGCGACGACGCCCGGGGCCATGAAGCCGAATTCGGATGCCTCGACACGGGCGGGCGCGCTCGAAGTCGTGACGGTATCCGGCATGAAGCCGGGCGTGATCCACCACTGTCGCGCCTCGTCGCCGATGCGGGATGCCCAGCCGACCTCGCCGGCCCCGGCTTGCGGCAGGACCTCCGCGGCGCTGGCCGCCACCTGCGACCACCGGCTGGAGACGAAGATGCCGGTGGACAGCACGAGGACCGCGAAGTGGGACACCATCCGCCAGCGGGTCGGGGCGTCGACGCGCATGAGCCGCATGCTGGCGCGCCAGCGGCGGCGGAGCTGATGGGCTGTGTCGTGCGCGCGCGTTCGAAGTCGGGTCATCCACATACCTGGCGTACTGCGCTGGCCGGTAGGCACGTCCGCGCGCCCGTCGCCCGCGGCCGCTTCGGCGGCGGCGCGGCGTCGGCCATCTTGCAGATCCGCTAACAAAGGTCTTCTCGCTGTGCATGCCCAAGGGCGCGCAACCGGGGAGCGATGACGAGAACGGCGCGGGCCGAAGGGAGGAACCGGCGCAATCAAACACCGCGGCGCCGTGCCGACCGAAGTCCGGTCGTGGAAGCGATCGGCAGCTCGTTGGCAGCGACCGACCGGGCCGAAGAGTATCGGCCCGCCACAGCCAAGTCAAGCGAAATGGGGCGAATAACCGGCGATTTCACCGCCGCGCAACCGTCGATCCGGCCGACGGTTTCCTTAACAAACCGTCGCGTCAGGCCAAGTCCTGGTGGATCGTGCTGAGGAACTCCTCGTTGGATTTCGTGCGCTGCAAGCGGTCGATGATGGCTTCGGCGCCCTCGTTGCCGCCGCCGATCATGTCGATCATCCGCCGCATCAGCCAGACGCGAGCCAGCGTGTCGGGGGGCAGGAGCAGTTCCTCGCGCCGCGTGCTCGAGCGCTCGATGTCCAGCGCCGGATAGATCCGCCGCTCGGCCAGCCGACGCGACAGGACGAGCTCCATGTTGCCCGTGCCCTTGAACTCCTCGTAGATCGAATCGTCCATCCGGCTGCCGGTGTCGACGAGGCATGTGGCGATGATCGTCAGGCTGCCGCCCTCCTCGGTGTTGCGCGCGGCGCCGAAGAAGCGCTTGGGCGGGTACAGCGCGGCCGGGTCGAGGCCGCCGGAGAGCGTGCGCCCGCTCTGCGGCACGACGAGGTTGTAGGCCCGCGCCAGCCGGGTGATGGAGTCGAGGAGGATCACGACGGACTTGCCGTGCTCGACCAGCCGCTTGCCGCGCTGGAGGGACATCTCGGCGACGCGCACGTGATCCGTCACGGGCTCGTCGAACGTCGAGCTGTAGACCTCGGCATCGACGGAGCGGTCCATGTCCGTCACCTCTTCGGGCCGCTCGCCGATCAGGACGACCATGAGCGACACGTCGGGGTGGTTCGCGCTCACGCCGTTCGCGATCTGCTTGAGGATCGTCGTCTTGCCGGTCTTGGCCGGCGAGACGATCAGCCCGCGCTGCCCGCGGCCGATCGGCGACAGGAGGTCGATCAGGCGCGTCGCGGTGATGTTCGGCGCGGTCTCGAGGCCGAGTCGGACGGTCGGGAAGATGGCGGTGAGCTCCTCGAAGCGAGGTCGATCCAGGGCCTTCGCGGGCGGCTCGCCGTTGATCGCGTCCACCCGGAGCAGGCCCTGGAACTTCTCATTGTCCTTCGGCGCCCGCACCTCGCCGATGACGAGATCACCCGTCCGGAGCCCGAACCGCCGGATCTGGGTCTGTGAGACGTAGACGTCCTCCGGCCCGGGCTTCAGATTGTGCGCCCGCAGGAAGCCGATCCCGTCCTGGACGATCTCGAGAATGCCGCCGCCGAAGAGCTGCCCACGGCTCTCGGTCTCGGCCTTGAGGATGCCGAAGATGAGGTCGGTCTTCTTGAGGTGTTCCGCGCCGTGCACTTCGTGTGCGCGCGCGACGGCACGCAGCGCATCCACGGTCATCCCGTCCAGTTCGGCGATCTCCACGCGGCGATGCTCCGGTGCGGCGACGCGGGCGTGTGCCCCGTCGCGGTGGCGGGCCTCACCCACGGATGGGGCGCGGCCCGATATGCGCTCGCTTGGCTCAGCGCATCGCGCTGTTCGTGCCGTCGTAGTCCACCTGGCTGATGACCATCAGCTTGTCCCAACGGTGCTGGCTCTCGATCCGCCGAACCGTCCCCGACAGGCTGCGCATGACCACGGAGTACGTGGCGGCGCCATGCCCGAAGAGCTGGACGCCCTTCAGCAGCTCGCCGTCCGTGATCCCGGTGGCGGCGAAGAAGACGTTGTCGCCGGCCACGAGGTCGTCCGTCGTGAGCACGCGGTCAAGGTCCATGCCGGCGGCGACGGCGCGCGCCCGTTCCGCGTCGTCGCGCGCGATCATCCGGCCGTGGATGGCGCCGCCGAGACACTTGAGCGCGCACGCGGCGATGATCCCTTCCGGCGTGCCCCCGACGCCCATGAGCACGTCCACGCCCGTTCCGTCCACCGCCGCCATGATCGCACCCGCCACGTCACCGTCCGTAATGAACCGGATGCGGGCACCCGTGGCGCGGATCCGGGCCACCAGATCGGTGTGACGCGGCCGGTCCAGGACGACGACCGTCAGGTCGTCGAGGTCCTTGCGATAGGCCCGGGCGATGGCGCGCAGGTTCGTTTCCACCGACGCCGTGATGTCGATCGCACCGGCCGCTGCAGGGCCGACGGCGATCTTGTCCATGTAGACGATCGGTCCGGGGTTGTACATCGTGCCGCGCTCGCTCACGGCGACGACGGACAGTGCGTTCGAGCGCCCCATGGCCAACAACCGCGTGCCGTCCACGGGGTCGACGGCGACGTCCACCCGCGGCCCGCTGCCCGTTCCGACGGCCTCGCCGTTGTAGAGCATCGGGGCTTCGTCCTTCTCGCCCTCGCCGATGACGACGACGCCGTCCATCTGAATCGTGCGCAGCAGCAGGCGCATCGCGTCGACGGCGGCTTGGTCGCCGGCCTCCTTGTCGCCCCGCCCCATGTGTCGCGAGGCGGCAAGGGCGGCCGCCTCGGTCACGCGGACGAGGTCGAGGGCGAGGTTGCGGTCGGGTTCGTTCGACACGGATGGCACTCCCTATCGGGCAGCGAGCGGGGGACGAGTATATCAGGGAGGGTCGGGGGCGCGGCAAGTCGGGCGGGGCAGCCGCGAACGACGGACCATCCCCGGCACGGTGTCGGCCGGCCCGCCGGAGGCGCAATCGCCGGCGGCGATCGTCCACAACGGCCCGGCCCCTACAACCGGCCGCTCAACTCCCCCGCCATGTCCGAGCCGTTTTTCAACAGCCGTGTCGGCACGTTCATCGCCGCCAGTTCGGCCACGATGCCGAGGCTCGAGCCCGCCGCGCCGAACGTGCTCGGCTCGACCAGCACGGCCAGCGTGCGCACGCCGCGCATCGCCAGCGTCCGAGCGTTCTCGGTCCAGCGCAGCGTCATCGCCGGCGTGATCACGACGACGGTCGTGTGGCGGGTGAACTCGGCGTTCTCGGTCGACAGGACCTGCGAGAGACCGGTCCGGCCCGTCGCGCGCAACACGGCCAGGCTCGAGAGGATCTTGTGGAGCTGCCGCTCGCCGCGGTCCGGGCGATGGACCACGCGCCGCTGGCCGTACGCCACGAGGCCGACGGACCGGCCGCCGTCCAGGAAGTGGCGGGCAAGGCTGGCGGCGGCCGAGACGGCGTACTCCTCCGTCGTCGGCGGCAGGAGTTCGTCGCGCAGGACCCAGTCGGCCAGGTCCGGTCCGTCGGACGGCACTTCGCCCACATGGACGTCGCGGTCGAGGTCGAGGACGATCCAGAAGTCGGCGATCGGATCGAGCTCGAACTCCTTCGTGAACAGCTGGTTGCGGCGCGCCGTCGTCGGCCAGTGGATGCGGCTCAGCGCGTCGCCGGGCTGATAGGCCCGCACGGACCGCACGTTGGTGGTGGCGAACTGGGCGCGGCGACGGATCACCTGGCCGCCCGTCAGGTAGCCGGTCGGGAGGTCGACGGCGTCCAGCGGGACGGTGCGCGGGTAGACGGTGAAGCTCTGCGTGGCGTCCAGGTGCCGCACCGCCTGGAACAGCCCGAGCGGGTCGCCGCCGATGAGCGTCACCGGGCCGAGCGTGAACTGGCCGCGGCGCACGCACATCGTGCGGACCGTCCAGGTGCGCATGACGCCCGGCGGCAGCGTGCTCACGACGCGGCTGGCGCGGTGGCCGGGCAAATCGCTCTCGTCCCGCACCTCGATCCAGAGCTTCGGCAGCCAGCCGCGGTTCGTCAGCCGGAAGACCTCTTCGCAGTAGCCGCCGACCTCGGCCCGGCGGGCGCGCGTGGTCCGGCTGATGCCGATCCATCGAACGCTGCCCCACGTGATGAACCGCGCCACGCCGACGGCCGCCAGCAGGATGTAGCACACCCGCATGAGCAGCGGGCTGCCGGTGGCGATGCCGATCAGGCCGACGACGAGGCCGAGCCCGAGCAGCGCATAGCCGAGCACGCTGCGCCGCCTAGGCGCGGGCGCGGACGGCGGCGCCCGGCACCGTCGCCGCGCCCACGATCTCGGCGACGATCGCTTCGGCCTCGACGTGGCGGATCCGGGCGGACGGGCTGACGATGATCCGGTGGCCGAGCACGGCCTCGCTCATCGCCTTCACGTCGTCCGGCACGACGAACGCGCGGCCCAGGATGGCGGCGGTGGCCTGGCTGGTGCGCATGAGCGCCAGCGTGCCGCGCGGGCTGGCGCCGAGGTAGATGTCCGGGTGCGCGCGGGTGGCGGTGACGAGGTCGAGGACGTACTGCTTGATGAGCGGGTCGACGTAGACGTCCTGCAGCGCCTTCTGCGCCGCGATCAGCTCGGCCGTCGAGACGACCTGCGCCAACTGCTCGATCGGATGGCCGCCGCGCTGGCTCTCGACCATCGCGAGCTCGGCCGCCGCGTCGGGATAGCCGAGCCGCAGGCGGAGGAGGAATCGGTCGAGCTGTGCCTCCGGCAACGGGAACGTGCCCTCGTACTCGATCGGGTTCTGGGTGGCCAGGACGATGAACGGCTCCGGCAGTGCGCGCGTCACGCCGTCGACCGTCACCTGCCGCTCCTCCATCGCCTCGAGCAGCGCCGACTGCGTCTTGGGCGTGGCGCGGTTGATCTCATCCGCCAGCACGATCTGCGCGACGATCGGCCCGGCGCGGTACTCGAACGTGCTGGACTGCTGGTTGAAGATCGAGATGCCGGTGATGTCGCTCGGCAGGAGGTCCGGCGTGCACTGGATGCGGCTGAAGCTGCACCCGAGGCTGCGCGCCACGCCCTTTGCCAGCGTCGTCTTCCCGACGCCCGGCACGTCCTCGATGAGCACGTGGCCGCGGCACAGGATGGCCACGAGCAGTCGCTCGACCTCGGGCCGCTTGCCCATGATGACGTGCTCGACGTTGTCCGCCACGCGGGCGGCGAGGGTGGCGATGTCCATTCGTTGCTCCATCTCTCTCGTCGGCGGTGGGGGCCGTCGGCGCTCGGTTCTCGTCGGTGGCGATGTAACCGTGCAGCGCCCAAGGTCGTTCAGTGGGGCGCGGACGACCGGGCAACTATACCATCCGAGGCGGGGCAGCGGATGAACGGGTGGTGAGGGTTGGCAGGCGGCGCGGACAGGCGTGATTCCGCCGACTCGCCGGCGCTTCCGGTCGTCGATCGGACCGCCGCGCAGAGACGTCGCGCGGCGCGATGCGTCGGCGGAAGCGTCCGCCTATAATCGCCCCCATGTCCCGCCCCACCCATCCGATCCGCTCCGACGCTGCCCTCGCGCCCGCCCCGCCGGCCGACGCGCACGCCACCGACCCGCGCGTCGATGTCTACGACCTCGACCCCGACGCCCTCACCGACCTCGTCGCCCGCCTAGGTGTCCCGCCGTACCGTGCCCGGCAGATCCGCCGCTGGCTCTACCGCGGCCTCGCGACATCGTTCGAGTCGATGACCGACCTGCCGGCCGAGCTGCGGTCGCAGCTCGACGACGTCGCCCGCATCGGCGTCCTGGAGACCGTGGCGCAGACCACGAGCGACGACGGGATGGCCGTCAAGTTCCTGTTCCGACTGAGCGACGGCCAGTTGATCGAGACCGTCCTCATGCATTATGTCGACCCAGCCGATGACGCAGAGCTGGATTCGTCGGTGGATTCGTCGGCGGATTCGTCCGAGGCCGCGAGCGAGGCCGCCACCGCACCGTCCTCCACCCGCACCCTGCCCCCCGGCCGCCACACCGTCTGCCTCTCCACCCAAGCCGGTTGCGCCATGGGCTGCGTCTTCTGCGCCACCGGCCAGATGGGCCTCATGCGCAACCTCACGCGCGGCGAATGCATCGCACAGGTGATCCACTGCGCGCGGCTGGCGGCGGCCGACGGCGAGCGGATCGGCAACATCGTCTTCATGGGCATGGGCGAGCCGCTGGCGAATTGGGACGCCACCTGGGGCGCCGTGCAGACGTTCGTCGATCCCGAAGGCCTCGGCCTGAGCCCGCGCCGCCTGACGATCTCGACGGTCGGCATCGTCCCCGGGATCCTGCGCTTGGCCGACGAGCGACTGCCGGTCCGCTTGGCCGTCTCGATCCACGCCGCCGACGACGCGCTGCGCGGCCGCCTCGTCGCGGTCAACGAGACCTATCCGCTCGATGCCATCCTCGACGCCTGCCGCACCTACCAGGCCACCGGCCATCGCCGGATCACGTTCGAGGTCGTGCTCATCCACGGCGTGAACGACGCGCCCGCCCATGCGGCGCTCCTGGCCCTGAAGCTGAAGGGCCTGCGCGGCCACGTCAACCTGATTCCGTTGAACCCGACGCCCGGCAGCGACCTCCAGCCGAGCCGCTACGACGATGCCGTCCGCTTCCAGAACGTCCTGCGGGACGCCGGCATCCCGACGACGCTGCGAATGCGGCGCGGCATCGAGATCTCCGCCGGCTGCGGCCAGCTCCGCTCCCGCGCCGCCGAGGGCCGGATGGGGCGCACGATCCCGCGTCCGTCGGTCGTCGAGGCAAGCGCGCTGTGAGCCAGTCGCGCGCGCTCGATGATGCCGCTGCCCGGGCCGCCGTCGCCCCCGACGCCGTCGAGATCCTGCCCTCGATCCTCTCCGCCGACTTCGCGCACCTCGCCGCCGACATCGACGCCGTGGTCGCCGCCGGCATTCGGACCGTCCAGGTCGACGTGATGGACGGCGTCTTCGTGCCGAACATCTCCGTCGGCCTGCCGGTCGTCGCCGCGCTGAAGGCCCTTGGGACGGTCCGCCTGGACGTCCACCTGATGATCACCGCACCGGAACGCTACATCGACGCCTTCGTCGACGCCGGCGCCGACGTCCTGACCGTCCACGCCGAGGCGACGCCCCACCTGCATCGGGCACTGGAAGCGATCCGCGCCCGCGGCGTGCTCGCCGGCGCGGCGATCAACCCGGCCACGCCGACCGCGGCGATCGAGGACGTCCTCGAGATCGTCGACGTCGCGCTCGTCATGACGGTGAATCCCGGGTTCGGCGGGCAGCGCTTCATCCGGCTGTGCCTGCCCAAGATCGAACGCCTTCACCGACTCGCCCGAGAGCGCGGCCTGGCGACGGTGGTGCAGGTCGACGGCGGGATCGACGCCACGACGATCGGCGTCGCCGTGGCCGCTGGAGCGCGGCAGTGCGTCGCCGGTTCGGCCGTCTACAGCGCGGGCGTGCCGGTCGCCGAGGCGGTCGCCCGCTTGCGCCGTGCCGCAGCTGCGGGGCTCGACCACGCGACGTGACGGGCTTCGTCCCGCAGCACCGCCGCGGCGGCCCGCTCGCCCTCGGCCACGACGGCCAGCGCGTCCACGCGGCCGAAGAGATCGAGGTGCGCCACGTTCGGGCGGACGATGATCTCGGGTTGATCGAGGGTCAGTCGGCTCTCCAGCAGGGCGCGATGGCTGATGTCGGCGGCCCGGACGAAGACCTCGAACGCGCGAACCAGTCGGAGTCGCCGGAACAGCCGCGCCGCGGGCAGGCCGTCCAGGCGGGCGGCCGCGGGGTGCTGCGCGTTGCCGGCCGGCCGCGGCGTCAGCACGACGGCCACGACGGGCAGGCCGGGCGCGAGCCGGCGCGCAGCACGCACCGGCACCGGATCGATCGCGCCGCCGTCGATCAATCGCCGGCCGTGCAGCGTCTCGGGCGGAAAGAGCCCCGGGATGGCGATCGCGGCCCGCAACGCCGGCGCAACGGCGCCCGAATGCAGGACGTGCCGCGCGCCGGAGTCGAGGTCGACCGCGGTCAGCGCCAGCGGCACGTCCAGTTCCGCGAACGTCCGCGTCCCGAAGAGCGTGTGGATCACGCGGTGCGCGGCGCGCGCATCCAGCAGGGCCTCGCCGCGCCGGGCGCGCCGGAAGCGGGCGGACAGCTGCGCCGCCGCCAATTCGTCGATCAGGCTCGGCACATCGTGGCCGGCCGCGAAACCGGCGCCCACCAGCCCGCCGGCGCTCGTGGCCGCCACCGCCCGCACGCGCAGACCGGCGCGCTCGAACGCCAACAGCGCGCCGAGCTGCGCGAAACACTTCACCCCGCCGCCCCCGAGCGCCAACACGACGTCCACTGCTTCCTCCCGGTGCCGGCGCTATCATACCGGACCGCCCCGCCCCGAATCGCCCCGAACCACCGGCCATGCACCCCGCTGCGCTCCAGCTGACCCGTATCCTCGCCCTCGAGGCGGCCCAGGGCTGCCGCGATCACGCTGTTATCGGCGGGCTCGAGGCGTACGTCGAACACTGGCGATCGGCGGCCGCGTCCGCGCTCCAAGCGGACACGCTGGCGACCGTGGTCGCCTCGCTCGACGGCTACGCCCATCTCACACCGGCCGAGCGCGCCGCGCGGCTCGCGCGCGTGCAGACGGTGATCGGCGAAGCGCCCGAGGCGGTGTCGACGGCACCACGTTCGCCGGCACCGCGTTCGACGGCACCGCCCTCGACGGCACCGCCCTCGACGGCGGCGGCTGCCCGCCGCCCGTCGTTCACGCACCACCCGCTGGACGACCCTCGCCTGGACGATCCGGTCACGGCGCTCGCGGGCGTCGGCCCCAAGCTGGCCCGCGACCTGGCGCGACTCGAGCTCCGAACGGTGCGCGACGTCCTTTTCCATGCGCCGCTGCGCCACCAGGACTTCAGCGTGCGCGTGCCCATCGCCCGCGTCCGGCCGGGCGACGAGGTGACCGTCGCCGGCCGGGTCGTCGAGGTGCGACGCGCACCCGGGAAGGCGGTCCGCGATGTCCTGACGGTGATGATCGCCGACGACAGCGGCCGGATCGGGCTGACGTTCTTCAACCAGCCTTACCTGGCGAAGACGCTGGCCGTCGGCAGGGCGATCGTGGCCAGCGGACAGGCTACGGCCGTCGGCGGACGGGTCGGGCTCGCGAGCCCGGAGTGGGAGCCGATGGCCGGCGCCGGCACACACACCGGACGCCTTGTGCCCGTCTACCCCCTCGTCGCCGGCCTCGGCCAGCGCACGCTGCGCCGGGTGATCGCAGACGCCGCCGATGCGTTCGCGCCGTGCGTCGGCGATGCGCTGCCGGACGACGTGCGCGTCGCAGAGGGGCTGGCGGGCCGCGCCGAGGCCGTCTGGACGCTCCACCGGGCGACCGACAGGGCCGACTATGCGCGAGCCCGCGCCAGACTGGCGTTCGACGAGCTGTTGACGCTGCAGTTGTGGGCGCGTCGGCGCCGGTTGGAGCGCGCCAAGCTTCCCGGTGTCGACCTGTCGGGCGGTCGGGCGTTGCAGCAGCGTTTCGTGGCGGCGCTGTCGTTCCGGTTGACCGAGGCGCAGGCACGCTGTGTAGCCGAGATCACGGGCGACCTCTGCCGCCCGACGCCGATGAGCCGCCTCCTGCAAGGCGACGTCGGCAGCGGCAAGACCGCCGTCGCGGGCGCCGCAGTGGCCCTTTGCGCCGGCGCCGGCCTGCAGGCGGCGGTGATGGCGCCGACCGAGATCCTGGCCGACCAGCACCACCGCGGCCTCGGGCGCCTGCTCGAGGCGATCGGGTTCGCGCCGTTCGATCCGACGGCCGGCGGGGCATCGTCGGACGTCGCGACGAAGCGTTACGCGCGGCTCGTCGGCGGCATGCGGCCCGGGGAGAAGGCCGCCGTTGCCGCCGGGCTGGCGGACGGGTCGATCGACGTCGTGTTCGGCACGCACGCGCTGATCCAGACAACCGTCCAGTTCGCGCGGCTCGGCCTGTCGGTGATCGACGAGCAGCACCGATTTGGGGTGCTCCAGCGGTCGACGCTGGCTGCCGCGCCTGAGGGGCCCGCGCCGCATGTGCTGATCATGACTGCCACCCCGATCCCGCGCACGCTGGCCCACGTCCTGAACGCCGACCTGGAACAGAGCGTGATCGACACGCTGCCGCCGGGCCGCCAGCCGATCCGGACGCTCTGGCTCAAGCCCGACGAGCGGGCCAGGGCATACGGGTTCCTTCGCCAGCGCGTCGAGCGCGGCGAGCAGGCGTTCGTCGTCTGCCCGCTCGTCGAGGAGAGTGAGACGATCGACTCCCCGGCGGCGACGACGCTGTTCGAGCGGCTCCAGGGCGGCGTGTTCCACGACGTGACGCTCGGACTCCTGCACGGGCGGATGCGGCCGGCCGAGAAGGACGCCGTCATGCGCGCTTTCCATGCCGGCGAGATCCGCATCCTGGTGGCCACGACCGTCATCGAGGTCGGCATCGACGTGCCGAACGCGACGGTCATGCTGATCGACGGCGCCGACCGGTTCGGGCTGGCGCAGCTGCACCAGCTGCGCGGGCGCGTCGGCCGCGGCCAAGCCGAGAGCTTCTGCTTGCTGCTGGCCGCCGACCCGTCGCGCGGTGCGGCGGAGCGGCTGCAGGCCGTCGCCGCCACATCGGACGGCCTTGCCCTGGCGGAGCGCGACCTGCAACTCCGCGGTCCGGGCGACTACTTCGGGACGCAGCAGGCCGGCATCGTGGACCGGTTCCGGTTCGCCCGTCTCGTCGGCGACCCGGCGCCGCTGGTGCAGGCGGCCCGGGTGGCCGAGGCGATCATCGCCCACGACCCGGCGCTCGGCGCGACGGCGCACGCGGCGCTGTCGAAGGCGGTGGCGGCGTTCTCTGCGGGGGCCGACCGTGCATAATGCGGTTCCACTGCCCCGTTGGGCGGCGTTCGCTGGAAACACATGTGCCTACGGAGGTCCCGATGCGCCCGACAACCGGTGAGCACAGCCCAGATGACCGGCGCACCGACTACAGCGCCGCGGTCTTCCCGGCGACGTTCGATCCCGTCACCCGCGGCCACGTCGCAATCGCCGAGCGGGCGGCGCGGGTGTTTCCGCGGCTCGTGCTCGGCGTGTACGCCCATCCGGACGGCAGCGCGAAGTCACCGCTGTTCACGACCGCCGAGCGGGTCGCGCTCGTGCGGGAGGCGGTGGCGCACATCCCCGGCGCCGAGGTAACGTCGTTCGCCGGGCTGTCCATCGAGTTCGCGCGCGGCCAGGGAGCCGGTGTGATCGTCCGCGGGCTGCGCGTGGCGGACGACTTCGAATTCGAGCGGAAGATGGCGATGATGAACCGGCACCTGGCGCCATCCATCGAGACGATGCTTCTGATCAGCGATCCCGACCATGCCTATGTGAGCGCGTCGATCGTCCGGGAGGTGGCGCGCATGGGCGGCGACGTGAGCAGCCTCGTCCCACCGGGCGTCCAAGCGGCGCTGATGGCCAAACGAAACGCGGGCTTGCTTGCCGTCGAGGCGGGGGACGGGTATGCTGCCCGGTGATGCCGTGCGCCGGCCCGCCCGACGGGTCGTGATGCGCCGGCCCAGCGGTGAAGGAGGTGCGCGATCGACATCGACTACTTGATCGACCGGCTCGAGGAATTGCTCGACCGTTCTGCGCGCATTCCTTACACCTCGCGCGTGATCATTGATGAGGGCGAGTACCTTCGGCTCGTCGATCAGATGCGGATCAGCGTGCCGCAAGAGATCAAGAACGCCCGCCAGATCGAGGCCGAGCGCGAGGCTCGGCTCGGCGCGGCGCAGGAACAGGTCGAGGCGATGATCCAGGCGGCCGGGGAAAAGGCGGACACGCTGACGGCCGAGCATGCCGTCCGGCTCAAGGCACAGGCGCAGGCGGAGGAGATCATCGCTTCGGCCATCGAGGAAGCGAGCGCGATCCGTTCCGATGCCGACGCCTATGCCCTCGAGGTTCTGCAAAGAATCGCCACGCAGCTCGAGGGCTTCGGACGCACCGTACAGAACGGGATTCGCCATCTGCAGGTCGGCGGTCGGGTCGAGCCCGGTCCCGACGGCCTGCGGCCGCCAGAGCCGGTCGTCGTCCCGTCGGAGGCGAGCGGCTGACCGGATCGGATCCGCGGTCGGCAGCTGTACCGGCGCACGATATCTTGACGGCCGGCCTGCCCCGGGTTAGACTCCGGCGGTTGTGAATCCAGGGTCACCTGGAGAGGTCTTGACATGCGGTACATCGTGGCCGATCTCCTCATGCGGCCGACGGGCGCGTCCCGATTCGTCGATTTGGCTGAGCCGTTCGAACTGTCCGACGCCTCCGCGACGCTCGTTGCGCCGGTTTCGGGCCGGCTTCGATTCGTGCGCGACCACGCCGGCGTCCTGGTTCAGGGACACGTGTCGACCCAGGTGGAGATGGAATGCGCCCGTTGCCTCGCGCCCACCACGGTGGCCGTCGACTTCGAACTCGTTGAGCACTTTCGGCCGACGATCCAGTTGCCGGAGGGGCCGCCGATCCTGACGGATCCGGACGAGGAGGACGAGCCGGCCACGGAGATCGATGCACATCACGTGTTGGACCTGTCCGCTGTGATCGAACAGAACATGCTGCTGAACATCCCGCTCCATCCTCTGTGTCGCACCGACTGTCGCGGCCTTTGCCCGATCTGCGGACACGATCAGAACGAGGGGCGCTGTAGCTGTGAGGCCCCGACCGACCCGCGGTGGGACACCTTGCGTGCTATGCTCGCATCACCGAACGGTGCGGGTGAAACGAACCGTTGAAGGAGTTAGACGATGGGCGCCGCTCCAAAGAGCCGTATCGGACCGCGCCGCCGGCGCTTGCGCCGAACGCACTACAAGCTCTTCAAGCTCAACCTCGTCCCGTGCGAGACATGCGACTCGCTGATGATGCCGCACGTGGTCTGCCAGACCTGCGGCAGCTTCCGCGGCGTGCGGTACATCGGCGCGGTCGAAGAGGCATAGGTCCGATCCTCGGGCCCGCCCGCGCGCCGGATCGGCGATGAGCACCGCCTGGCTGTTTCCCGGGCAGGGATCCCACTACGTCGGCATGGGCATGGCTTGGGCGGCCCGGTCGACGCGCGCGCGCGCTGCGCTGGACGAGGCGTCGGACGTGCTCGGTGCGGAGCTGCTCGGTCTCATGGCCGACGGGCCGATCGATCGGCTCGAGGAGACGTCGCGTCAGCAGCCCGCCCTGCTCATCGCGTCCGTCGCTGCACTGCGTGCCGCGGCCGATGACCTCGAGCCGCCGGCGTTCGTGGCCGGCCACAGCGTGGGCGAGTACGCGGCGCTCGTGGCAGCCGGTGCGCTGCAGTACGCGGATGCGTTGTCGTTGGTGGGCGCGCGGTCGGCGCTCATGCGCGATGCGGGTATGACCCACCCGGGCGGTATGGCGGCCATCCTCGGTCTCGAAGACGCGGTCGTCGAAGCTGCTTGCGCGTCGATCGGCGGCGTGATGGTCGGCAACTACAATGCGCCGGGTCAAGTCGTCATCTCCGGCACGGTCGGGGGCGTCGAAGCGGCTTGTGCCGCATTGACCCAGGCCGGCGCCAAGCGGATCGTCCCGATTCGGATCACCGTCGCGGCGCATTCGCATCTGATGGCAGAAGCCGCGTCCGCGTTCGGCGCCCTCGTCGATGCCGTGCCCGTCGCCGATGCCGGCGTTCCGGTGATGGCGAACGTCTCGGCGCGTCCCATCACTTCACGCGCCGAAGTGCGCACGGAGATGCGCGATCAGCTGACGCATGCCGTGCGATGGACCGCGGGCATCGAGGCGATGCTGGCCGCCGGCGTCACCACCTTCTACGAGATCGGCCCCGGGGCCGTGCTCGGCGGGCTTGTGAAGCGAACGGCGCGCGGCTTTCCCGACGCCGCCATCACCGTGCACGCGCTCGGCGAGCCGCCGACCGCGTAGCCGGCCGTGCCGCGCACGGCCAACAGGAGTCCTTCGCATGACTGCTCTCTCGGGGCGCGTCGCGCTCGTCACCGGCAGCTCGCGCGGCATCGGCCGTGCCGTGGCACAGCGCTTGGCGCGCGACGGCGCGACGGTGGCCGTCCACTACCGCACCCGTGTCGACGAAGCCGACGCCGTCGTCGAGCACATCGCCGCGACGGGCGGCACGGCGCGCGCGTTCGGCGGCGACGTGGCGGATCGGGCGGCGGCCGCCGGGCTCGTCGAGGCCGTCATCGACGCATTCGGGCGGCTGGACGTCCTGGTCTTGAACGCCGGCATCACGCGCGACGGCCTGCTCATGCGGATGAAGGACGACGACTGGGACGCCGTTCTCGCCACCAACCTCACGAGCGCATTCGCCCTTGCCCGCGCTGCCATCAAGCCGATGATGCGCCAGCGCTCGGGTCGGATCATCGGCATGACCTCCATCTCGGGGCTCGACGGCAACGCCGGTCAGACGAACTATGCGGCCGCCAAGGCCGGCCTCGTCGGCTTCATCAAGAGCCTGGCCAAGGAGGTCGGCAGCCGCGGGATCACCGCCAACGCGGTGGCGCCCGGGTTCGTCTCGACCGATCTGACGGCCGATCTGCCCGAGTCGGCGCTGGCACAGGCCGTCGCCCACACGTCCCTCGGCCGGCTCGGCACCGTGGACGACGTGGCCGGTGCCGTCGCGTTCCTGGCGTCGGACGACGCGGCGTTCATGACCGGCCAGGTGCTGCGCGTCGACGGCGGCCTGTCGCTGTGAAGCCGATCGATCAGCCGACGACCACTGCCGCCCCTTCCCCCGGCCGACGGCGCACCCCCTTGCGCGCGTCGTGAAGGGCCGCCGCCGCGCCCGACGTCTGGCGCTCGAGTGTCTGTACGAGCTCGATCAGAGCACCCACCCGCTCGACCTCGTCGTCCAGCACCGGGCGCTGGCCGTGCTCGAAGACGTGCTCGGCACGCTCGGAGACCGCGTACCGAAGTCCCTCGTGGCCGCGCTTGCCCAGCCGGCGGCGCGCGCAAGCCTGACCGAGGCCGCCGGGGACGAGTCGGCCGCCGGTGACCCACCGGACGGCTGGTCGGACACGTTGTCCGACGCGGCCGCCGGCGCTTTGGCCTCCGCGACCGGGGCGAGCGTCGAGACCGTGACCGAGGCGCATGCCAAGCTCGTCGGCTTCCGACAGCAGGTCGTCTATGGTGCGCGCATCGTGTACGGCGTCGGCCGGGCGCTGGGCAGGATCGACGGGGTGATCGCCCAGATCGCGCCCGAGTGGCCGGTGCCGCAGATGGCGCCGATCGACCGCAACGTGCTGCGGATCGCGCTCTGGGAGCTCGGGACGGGATCGGCCCCGCTGCGCGTCGTCATCAACGAGGCCGTCGAGCTGGCGCGTGAATACGTCGGCGAGAGCTCGCGGCGGATGGTGAACGGGGCGCTCGGGACGTATGCCGCCGGCGCGCATGCGCTCCATCTGGATCCGGGTTCGTGACCACCGCCGACGGCTTCGCCGCCCGCCGCGTCGCCGAACGCATCGCGGCGGCGCGCGCCCGGATCGCCGCGGCCGCGATGCGCGCCGGGCGCGATCCGGCCTCCGTGACGTTGCTGGCCGTGACGAAGACGGCCGGCGCCGCCCAGATCGTCGCGGCGCTGGCGTCCGGAGTGACGGACTTCGGCGAAAACCGGGTCGCGGATGCGGAAGCGCGGATCGCCGACGTTGCGGCGCTTGTCGCCGGCAGTGACGCGCCGGCGGCCCGCCCGTGCTGGCACCTCATCGGCCATCTGCAGTCGAACAAGGCGCGGCGGGCCGTGGCGCTGTTCGATCGCATCGACACGGTTCATTCGGTGCCGGCGGCCGATCGGCTGAGCGCGCTGGCCGGCGAGGCGGGGCGGACGCTGCCGGTGCTCCTCGAGGTGAACATCGCCCGCGATCCGGCACGCAGCGGCTTCGCGCCCGAGTCGGTGGCTGAAGCTGCCGGGGCGATCTTCGCCCTGCCCCACCTGCGCGTCGACGGGCTGATGGGCATCGCACCGCTGGCGCGCGGCGCGAACGAACAGCAGCGCGGGGCATTCGCGCTGCTGCGCACGTTGCGTCGGGCGGTGTCGGAGCGTTATCCTACGCAGCCGCTGCCGACCCTTTCCATGGGCATGAGCGACGACTTCGAGGTGGCGATCGACGAGGGTTCGACGGAGGTGCGCCTCGGGCGTGCCCTCTTTGCCGCGGAGGGATAGGCCAGCGTGGACATATGGTGCCCCATCGCCAATGCCGTTCAGGCTGTCGGCTCGCTGATGACGCTGGCCATTTTGGTGCGCGTGCTGTACGGCTGGGTCGACCCCTCGCCCTTCCCGACGAACGCGTTCAAGGGCCTCCTGTGGCAGCTGACCGACCCCATCCTCGAGCCCATCCGCCGCCTGCTTCCGGCGGCCGGCCCGCTTGACCTCTCGCCGATCGTGGCGACGGTGGTCATCCAACTCGTCGCCCGGGCCGTGGCGGTCGGAATCGGCGGCGACTTCTGCGGGCCGGTGTGACGGACAGCGGCTCCATCGCCGCACCGACAACGAGAGAAGGGCCGCCCCGACATCACGGGGCGGCCCTTTACGTTTCCTGTGCTGAGGGCAAGGCGCCGCAGGACGCGGCAACCCGGCGCTACGGCGCCAAGGTCGGCGACGGCGGCTCCCCGGTCGGCGACGGCGGCTCCGCGGTCGGCGGCGTCGGCACCATCGTCACCAGCGACGGATCGGCGGTCGGCACTTCGGTCGGCGGGGCGTCGGACGTCGGCTCGGGCGTGGCCGTCGGCACCTCGTACCCTTCGAGCACGTGCAGGTTGCTGACGTAGGGCAGGTAGATCGCCGATGAGCCGGCCGCGATCCGGACCTCGCGCGTCTGCCAGCCGGCGTGATCGGGCTTGTTGGCGCGGTAGACCGAGAGGAGCCCGGTGTCGATTGCGCCTTCGAGGTCCGTGCAGACGTTCTTGAGCTGGGTTCTCGCGACGGCATTCGGCGGGAAGTTCAAGCCGGCCGTGGGCGCGAAGAGGTCGGCGGTCTGGGTGACGGACTCCTCCATGACGAGGCAGCCGTCCGTCGCCAGATCGAACGTGTAGCCGTCGCCGTCGACCAGCGTGTCCGGCGCCATGTCGTCGCCGAGGAAGCTCGAAGTCTGGGCGAAGTCCTCGAACGGGTCGCTGACGGCCGCCGCGTAGCGGAAGCTCAGCGTTCCGGCCGCCACGTCGCTGCCGGGGAACACGTCCGCCGCCGGCACCGCCAGGATCGTGACGGACTCACCGATGTCATACGACTGCAGGAACGCGGCCGTCACCTGTGCGAAGTTGGGCTCCAGGGTCGTTTGGTCCACGTTCGCCCAAGCCACGAGGTGGCGGCCCGCCGGCGCACCGGCCGCGAAGGCGCCCTCCGGGAACGGGAAGATCACGCGGTCCCACGTGCCGTCCATGTCGCCATCGACATAGATCTTGTAGCCGACCGGCGCCGGCGAGCGTCGGGCGCCGTACGTCGTAAGGCTGAACTGCACGATCGGCACGTCGCGCATCCCACCCATCCCGTCACCCACCTGAACGACGCCGGTGCTCACGCCGAGCGCGCCGATGTCGATCGGCGCCGGCATGCCGCTGCCTTCCACGGCCGACTCCTCCGCGTCGACGCCGCCGAGGTGGGAAACGTTGAGCGGTCCGGGCTGCTGGCACGCATGCTGGTAGAGATGCTCGACCGAAGTGCCGTCGATCGGCACTTCGACGGGATCGTTCGTCGTCGACTGGACGCAGCTGCGCCGGTGGGGCATCGCATGGAACGGCACGTGGAGGACCTCGCCGTCCGCGACGGGCTCGCCCGAAGCGTTCGTCTCGGTGAGGATCACATAGCCGTCGATCTCGTGCGTACGGAAGATCGGCTCCTTGGCCGCAGCCATCCCATCCAGGCCGAAGAGTTCCCAGGCGCGGATCTTGGCCGGCGTCAGGTTGAAGTGCACGCTCACGGTCTGCTCGTCCCGACTGTGGAGCGTGATCAGTTCATCCGGGAATGAGACCGCGATGCCCTTGTCGTCGTCCTCCTCGGGGAACGCCAGCATGCTGGAGAGCTTGTAGGTCTTCTGGGACTCGGTGAGGTTGCGCACCGTCAGCTCGCGCTCGATCGTCGCGGCCTCGCCGGCCGCGCCGGTCAGGTTGAGGTCGTTGAGGCTGATCTCCGCCAGCCCGCGGTCCGATCGGACGATAATGCTGCCGGTGGCCGACTCGAACGCGTTCGCGCGCCCGGCACCCTGACGGGTCACCCCCACCTGCGGGCCGGTGTCGTTGCGGCCCATCCGAATGACGGGCTGCGCGTAGTTCATCGCCAGCGCCGCCAGGTCCGGCGCCGACAAGCCAAGCTCCTGTTCCCGGTTCCGCTGCGCCAGCAGCGCCACGATACCGGCAACGGCCGGGCCGGACATCGAGGTGCCGCTGAAGCTGATGCCGTTCGTCCCCGAGCCGGCGAGAGCGCTGAACGTGTTCTCGCCGGGCGCCGTGATGTTCGGCTTGATCCCGCCCGACGCGCGGCTCGGCCCGCGGCTGCTCGAATTCGAGATCGTATCCGTCAGCCACGGCAGCTGAACGAACTTCGTCGGGTCGATCGTGGCCTTGACCGGCGTGCCGTTCTGGAGGAGGTCCCGGATCTGGAGGCCCTTGTCCCGGTCGATCATCACGGCCGGGATCGTCGGGTAGGGTCCCGGGGGCGTCGGGCCCATCGGAACCTTGGCCGTCGGGCCGGTGAAGACCACGACGCCGATCGCGCCCTTGGCCTGCGCGTTCTTGACCTTCTCCGTGAACGAGCACGTACCGCGCTCGATCAGGGCGAACTTCTCGTTTACGTCCTGGAACGGCTCGGTGGCGATGTTGTTGCACGCCGATCCGAAGAACGCGAGCGGCTTGTCCGTCAGCACCGTGTTGATCGGGGGAAGCCAACCGCTGTCGCCCACATAGCCCGTCTCGAAGTTCATGGCCTGCCCGCCCTCGGTCCAGTTCGCGCGGAACAGCTGCTCGGTCTCGCCATTGGCGTAGGAATTGGCGACGGACAGGATCATCTCGGTCGCTGCGGGCGAGCCGGCGATGTAGTGCACGTTGCCGTTGTTGCCGGCGGAGGCCACGACGGTCACGCCCGCCTGATGCAGGGCCGCCGTCATCTCGGCGTACTCGGCCGTGCCGGGACCATACTCCGAGCCGAGGCTCAGGTTCACGACATCGATCACGACGTCCGGCCGGTGGCCGGGCACGTCCGCGTCGGGGTCGTCCAGGTTCGTGTTGTGGTTGAAGATCCACTCGAGGGCCTCGAGCGCCAGGTTCGTCGTGTTGGCGGCGCCGACCGGCGACCCGAACACCTTGATCGCCACGAGGTTGGCGCCGGGCGCCATACCGGGCGCCACCTTGTCCGTGCCGATGCCGCCGGCCGTTCCCGCGACATGCGTGCCGTGGTTCGCACCGCTGCCCTTGTCGAGCGGGTCATCGTCGGGTACCGGCGAGCGCGAGCATGTCGGTGTGTCCTGCTGGCAGCCCGGGCTGTAGAACTCGCCGGCCAGGTCGACGCCGCCGATGACCTTGGCGGTCGGGAACGAGGCCTTGCCCTGCCACATGTCGTCCGTCGTGTTCGGGTCGTTCGCGCCGAACTCGGCGGTGTCACCCGAGCCGCCGAAGTCCAGGTGCGTGTAATCGATCCCGGTGTCGATGACGGCGATCGTCACGTCCTTGCCGTCCCAGCCGAGGTCCTGCTTGACGCGGGTTGCGCCCGTCCACGGGCCGACGTCCTTGTTGTCCACGGAGTGAACCGGCGCCTTGCTGACGGACACGACGTCGGCCAGTGCCGCGATCCGCTTCAGCTCGGCCGCCGTGCAGTCCACGTGCAGCGCGTTCATGCCGCCCGTGAAGCGCCCGATCACGCGTCCGCCGATCGCCTCGACGGCGCGCACGGTCGGAACTTGGCGGCGGGCGATATCGCGCCGCGCGGCGCGCAAGCGGTCCTTGGAGAGAGGCCGACCGCTCTTTGCCGCCGCATCCACGACGCGCCAGACGGGATCGCCCTTCAGGTGGACGATGACGCTGAGCCGGCCGGGAGCCAGCCCGGCGCTCGACCAGGCATCCGGGCTGATCGTCACCGTGGTGCCCGCCCCGACGACGGCCTGCGGTGCCGGGGGCTGCGCGGCCGCGGCCGGGTTCGCCCCGGCGGTCACGGCACACGTGGCGATGAGCACGGCAAGCACGGTCAGGGCATTGAGCGGTCGCTTCATGGATCGTTCCTCCGTCAAGTAGTTCAGCGTGTAACGACCGGAGAAGCGACAGCGTGACCCCAGATCGGGGACCCGTTGTCGCTTCTCCTGCGGATGGCTGGAAAGGGTGGTGGTGTACTAGTTGCTGCGGCCCGGGCCATCGTATCGCGGACGATCGCCGCCGCGATCACCGCCGCCCCCGCCGTAGCGCGGGCGGTCGCCGCCGCGATCCCCACCGCGGTCACCGTAGCCGCCGCCGCGCGGCGGGCCGCCTCGACCGCCGCCGCCGCCACGGCTGCCGCCGCCCGCATCGTTCGCCCGAGCCTCCTCGAGCGTCCAGCCCTCGATGACCGCGCGCCGCGAGAGGCGCACCTTGCCGTCGGCGATGTCCGTGACCATGACCGTGACCTCGTCGCCCAACTGCACCTCGTCGGCCACCGTCGCCACGCGCTCATTGGAGAGCTGCGAGATGTGGACCATCCCGTCGACGCCCGGCATGAGCTCCACGAAGCAGCCGAAGTCCGTGATCCGGTTCACCGAACCGGTGTAGACCGCCCCGAGCTGCGGCCCGGCCGTCAGCCCTTCGATGATCCCGCGCGCCTTCTCGGCCGCCGCGCCGTCCGTCGAGGCCACATACACCGTGCCGTCGTTCTGGATGTCCACCTTGACGCCGGTCTGTTCCTCGATCATCCGGACGTTCTTGCCGCCCGGCCCGATGAGCTTGCCGATCGAGTCGGCCGGGATCTTGAGGGTCATGATCCGCGGCGCGTACTGCGACATCTCGGACCGCGGTGCGGGCAGCGTGTCGGTCATGAGGCCGAGGATGAGGAGGCGTGCCTCGCGGGCCTGCGCCAGCGCCTGGGTCAGCACCGCGTCCGGGATCCCGCCGATCTTGATGTCCATCTGCAGCGCCGTGATCCCCGCGGCCGTGCCCGCGACCTTGAAGTCCATGTCGCCGAGATGGTCTTCCATCCCTTGGATGTCCGTCAGGACGACGTGCCGCCCGGCACCCGGATCGCTGATCAGGCCCATCGCGATGCCGGCGACGGGCGCCTTGATCGGCACGCCGGCGTCCATCAGCGCCAGGGTCGAGGCGCAGATCGACGCCTGCGACGTCGAGCCGTTGGACGCCAGGCACTCGCTGACGACGCGGATCGTGTACGGGAACACGTCGTCGGCGGGCAGGACATACTTCAGCGCCGTCTCGACGAGCGCGCCGTGCCCGATCTCGCGCCGGCGCGGGCCGCGCATGGGCCATGTCTCGCCGGTCGAGAACGGCGGGAAGTTGTAGTGGTGCATCCAGCGCTTGAGCGTCTCGGGCCGCAGCGAGTCCAACTTCTGGCCCTCGCCGACCGTGCCGAGCGTCGCCAGCGACATGACCTGGGTCTCGCCGCGCTGGAACAACGCCGAGCCGTGCGTCCGCGGCACGAGCCCGACCTCGGCACTCAGACCGCGGATCTCACGCGGGCGCCGGCCGTCGGGGCGAATGCCCTCGGCCAGGATCCGTTCGCGCACGGCCGCTGCGGTCACGTGCTTGGCGACGGCCTTGATGTGCTTGAGCATGTAAGGCTTGCCGTCCGCGCCAAGCTTGGCCGGCGGCGCGCCGTCTTCGCCCGGCAGGTATGCCGCCTGCCACTTGGCCAGCACCTCGTCGATGCGGGCATTGCGTTCGTCCTTGAGCAGGCCGGCGTCGGCGACGATCACGTCGAGGGCGGCGCGACAGCCGGCCTGCGCGTCCGACTCGAGCGCCTCGGGCGGCGCGTCGATGTGGACGTCGACCTTGGGCTTGCCGACCTCGGCGCGCATCCGGTTCTGCAGCTCGAACAACGGCTGGATGGCGACGTGGCCGGCGCGGATCGCGTCGAGCATCGTCGCCTCGTCCACCTCGGCGGCGCCGCACTCGACCATCAGGATGGCGCCGGCGGTGGCGGCCAGGCGGAGATCGAGCGTGCTCGTCTCCATCTCAGCGGTCGTCGGGTTCATGACGAACGCGCCGTCGACCATGCCGACGCGGACGCCGGCGATCGGCTCCGGGAAGGGCACGTCGCTGACCATCAGCGCTGCGGACGCGGCGTTCATGGCCGGAATGTCCAGGTAGTGCACGCCGTCGCTCGAGAGCGAAGAGGTGATGATCTGGACGTCGTTGCGCATGCCCTCGGGAAACAGCGGGCGGAGCGGGCGATCGATCAGCCGGGCGGTGAGGATTGCGGTCTCGCTCGGGCGACCTTCGCGCTTGAAGAACGAGCCCGGGATCCGGCCGGCGGCATACATCTTCTCGTCGAACTCGACGGAGAGCGGCATGAAGTCGATGTCGCGCACGCCCTTGCTCGTCGTGGCCGTCGCCAGGACGATCGAATCGCCGAGCTGGCACGTGACGGCGCCGCCGGCCAGGAGCGCCAGCTTGCCCGTGCGGAACGTGAACGTCTTGCCGCCGACATCGCACGTGTAGACGCGCTCCTGGGACTCGATGCGGCGGAGGACGGGGGCTGGGCCGGCGAGATCGTCCGGCGACATGGGGAGACGGGGTTCAGACATCGTTCGGGATTCCTTCCCAATGACTGAGGGCGCCCGGGATCAGGAGCTGGGGGCTGCCCCGTCCGACGCCGGCGGAGCGGCGGGCGGAGCAGCCCCCAAGTCCTGAACGCGTGACGCCCTCGCGGTTCACAGACTGGTTGAAAGCGATACGGGATCGCGACCGCCGGAGGGCAGGCGGCGACCGCAACACCAGACCAGGTGTGCGGTCCATCGCCGTGCGCTCGCTCGAGCGGACGACTACCCGCGAATGCCGAGGCGGCCGATCAGCTCACGGTAGGCAGCATGATCCGTGCGGTTCATGTAGCGCATCATGCGCTTGCGCTGACCCACCAGGCGCAGCAGACCGCGCTTCGAGTGCTGGTCATGCTTGTTCACTTTGGCGTGCTCGGTCAGGTTGCGGATGCGCTCGGTCATGATCGCGATCTGCACCGGCGGCGAGCCGACATCGTTCTCGTCGCGGCGGTAGTCCGCGATCAGCGACTGCTTTTTCTCTTGCGTGATCGACATGGCCTTGAATGGTCCTCCACCGGAACGTCGCCGGCACGCGCCGGCCCTGCGATTGCTTCGTCTGGTCGGTTATCAATCTTGCGGAGTATACCACGCCTCGCCGGACGGGCCAATCCGCGTCGCAGCCAGCAGCGCTGCCGCCGCTTCGAGATCGCCGAGGTCGATCACCTGGCCCGGCCGATGGGCATGGCGTGTCGGGATGCTGACCGCGCCGGCCGGCACGCCCGCTCCCGTGAGCTGCAGCGCTGCGGCATCCGTCGTCCCGCCCGGCAGCACCTCCGGCTGGACGGGGATGTGCCCGTCCGCGGCCAGCCGCTCGAGCCACCCCACGACGCCGCGATGGCTGATCATCCCCCCGTCGCTGATCTTGACGGCCGCCCCGCCGCCGAGCGCCAGCGCGAGCGGCGCCGCCCCCGGCAGATCGCCCGCCCCGGTGATGTCCACGGCGATCGCGACGTCGCACGGCACATCGAAGCCCGCCGTCCGCGCGCCGCGCAGGCCGATCTCTTCCTGTACCGTGAACACGCCCCAGACCTCGGCCGCGCCCGGCGCCGCCGCCGCCCGCCGCAGCGCCTCGGCCAGCGCCGCACACCCTGCCCGGTTGTCCATGTTGTGCGCCATCGCCCGCCGGCCGCCGTCCTGCCACACCAACCCGCCCGCATACGCCGCCGCGTCGCCGACGCGTACCGGACAGGCCGCGCGGTCGGGCGCGCCGACGTCGATGTAGAGCATGTCCAGCGTGGCCGTTTGGCCTGCGGCCGCCTTGCGGGCGATCGCTTCGGCGTCGATCACGCCTTCGAGTCCGCTCTCGAAGCGCACCCGGCAGCCGACGAGGTCGGCGATCGGCACGCCGCCGACGGCGCTGCACCGCACGAAGCCGGTCGCGTCGACGTGGGTGGCGATGACGCCGATCTCGTCCATGTGGGCGGCGATCAGGATGCGCGCGGGACGGCCGGGCGCGGTTCGATCGTCTGCCGGAACACCCGCCGCAGCGCCCGCTGCGGCCTCGCCGGCCGCGCCGACGCGCGTGAAAAGATTGCCCAGCGCGTCGATCCGCACGATGTCGACGGTCGGCGCGTGGGCGGCCAGCCAAGCGATGATCGCGTCGCGCACGGCGCCCTCGCGGCCGCTCGGGCCCCAGGCGGCGGTGAACGTCACCAGGGCGTCGAGCAGCGGAGCGGACGGGGCGTTGGCGACGGTGCTCGGAGATGCGGATGCCGTCTGCGGGTTCATGGGGCAACCTCTCGGTTCAGCGAATGCGGCGATCCGGGACGATCGAACGGGATCGGCGCGACGATGTCGGGCGACCACGATTCGAGCGCGGCGCGGACGAGGGCGACCATGCCCGCCAGATCGTGCTTGGACACGAGCGCCTGCGGCCCATGCAGGTAGCGGCACGGCGCCGAGACGACGGCCGTCGGCACGCCCCGGCGCGCCAGGTGGATCTTGCCGCCGTCCGTGCCGCCGCCCTTGGGCGCCCGAATCTGGTGGCGAATGGCCTCGCGTTCGGCGGTGGCGACGAGGTGGCGGACGAGGCGCACGTCGGCGACCATCGAGCTGTCCATTACGGTGATCGCCGGCCCGTCGCCGACGCGCATGACGGGCGTGTCGTCGCGGTCCTTGGGCGTGTCGTCCGTCGTGCCGCACTCCAGGACGAATGCGGCGGACGGGGCGAGGCGATGTGCGGCCGGGCCGGCACCGCGCGTGCCGGCCTCTTCCTGCACGGAGAACACGCCGACGATGTCCATTGGATAGCGCGAGCGAAGCAGCATCGCCAGCGCCCAGCAGCCCGCTCGATCGTCCATCGCCTTGCCGAGGAGCGTCGGGCCGAGATCGACGGTTGCGGTATCCCAGATCGCGCCATCCCCCGGCTGCACCAGCGCCAGCGCCGCGTCGCGCGTCGTCACGCCGAGGTCGATCCGCAGCTCCTCCAGCGCCGGCAAGCGGGCGCGCACCGCATCGGTCGTCGCGTGTGCCGGCGGCAGCCCGACGACGCCGACGACGCCGTCCGCACCGATCCGCACGCGCTGGCCGACGACCGCCGCGCCGAGCACGCCGCCGACCGCGGCCAGCCGCGCCATGCCGTCGCCGTCGATGTCGACGACCATCAGGCCGACCTCGTCGAGGTGGGCGCAGACCATGAGCGGCGGCACCGCGGGTTCGGATGATCGGGCGGCGGGCGAACCCGGCTCGTTCGCACCGGCGTCGGGTCGACCGACGCCGCGCAGATCCGTGGTCGCGACCGCCGCGACGCGATCTCCGCGCTTGCGCGCGTACAGGTTCCCGATCGCATCCGTCCAGAGCTCGTCGACGTGCGGTGCGACGGCGGCCGCGACGATGTCGCGCACACGGCCCTCGTCGCCGCTGACGCCGCGCGCGTCGGACAGCGCGGCCAGCAACGCCCAGTCGAGCCCGTCGCCGCCGTACGGCAGGGCCGGCTCGACGTCGCCGACGTTGCGTCCGCTCACGACGTGACTTTCCCTGCCGCCCGGTCGTCGGCTGCCGTGGAGCCGACCGCGATCAGCGCCGGCTGCAGCGCGGCGACGATCTCGCCATCCAACCCGGCAGCGAACGCTGCGACGAGGCGCGCCAGCCGCGCCACGTCGACCTCGGCCACGGTCTCGACCGCCGTCCCGCCGTATCGCGCGGGCACTTGGACGACGGCGCAGGCAAGTCCGGCGCCGGCCACCTGCAGCACGCTCGCCGACGTCCGGGTCATGCCCGGCGCGGCCTCCAATTGGTACGGAATCTCGTGCCGTTTCGCCGTGGCAATGAGCGCACCGTGGAGCCGCGGGTGGACGTTCGGCCCGCGCACGATCGTCGGCCCGGCGCCGAGGGCGATCGTCGAATCGACGCCCCGCTGCCCGGCGCTCGCCATGCCGAGCACGACCGCGAGTGTGCGCGCTGCGTCCGAAGCGTCGGCGGCGAGCGCTCCGCCGAGCGCGGCGGCGCCGCGGTGGCCGAACGCACCCTGCGCGGTGCCCGCCAGGACGAAATCGCACGGGTGCGGCGCCCCCGCCAGGCGCCGCGCGATCTCGACGAGCGCAGCCAGGAGCGATCCGCCGGCCGCGGCCTTGCCGGTGAGGCGCCCGCCCGCCATCCGCTCCGGCGGGCGCCGGAGCGTCACGGTATCGCCGATCGCCACCGCTGCCCGCACGTCCGCCTCGCCCAGACCGACGTCGACGAACAGCGCGTCGATCTCCGGCGTCACGTCGCGCACGGCCAACTCGAGCACGTGCGGCGGCCGCGTGCCGATGGCGCCCGCGAGCGGACGGCGGCCGTGAACGGTCACCGGCTGACCGAGCCACGCACGGACGTCGATGCCCGCCGCCGGGCCGATCGGGCGAAAGCGCAGGAACCCGCCCGGATCGATTCGGGCGACGATCATGCTCGGCTCGTCGAGCGGGGCGACGATGAGCAGGCGCGGGGCAGCGACGACATCGGGGCCGAAGGCGGTGGAGAGACCCGCTCCGGTCGCGTTCCCGATCCGCGCACGGCGGTAGGCGATGACGTTGCCCAATGCGTCTCTCCCGACGCGGTCGACGAACGGGGCGAGGGCAGCCGACAAGGCGTCCGCAACGACCCCTTCGGCGCCGGTCGGGCCGTCGAGGGCGGCGAAGCGGATGCTGTCGACGGACAGGTCGCCGGCTGCGGTCATGCCGGGTTCGCCGGGCCGGGGTCCAAGGGGGCGGGGACGCCGCTCGTCGGTTCGGCCGTCGGGTCGACCGGGGCGGACGTCGGCTCGGGCGGCGATGTCGGGGCCGATGTCGGGGCGTCCGTCGGGGCGGCCGTCGTCGGCGCGTCCGTCGGGGGCGGCGACGTGGCCGTCTCGACGGCCGCGACGGTCGGCACCGGCGTGGGCGCGTCCGTGGGCGGCGGCGTGGCGGAGGGCGCGAACGGGGTGGCGACGGGCGTGTCCGAGGGCGCAGCCGGGGGCAGGACGGGACCGGACGTGATCGTGGCACGCCGGACGACGGTGGCGACGATCGGCGCGTCGTCGTCGGCCTCGGTCGGCGGCGGTGCATCCGTCGCCGCCGGGACGCCGTCGACCTCGGTGGCGGCGACCGTCGGCGTCGCGCTGTCCACCGCCGGACCGCCGGGTACGGGCGGCGCGGACATGAGGTACACGGCACCGCCGACGCCGTAGCACGGGAGCGTGAGCAGGATGATGCCCAGCAGCGCGGCGCTGAGGCGGCGGCGGTTGGGGGGCTGGGCGTCCAGCCAGTCGCCAAAGGCGTCGAACACGGCGGCCTCATGGGAGCGGCGCGGGCGGGAGAGCGGGACGGGCGATGGTAGGGCGCGGGGATCGGAATGTCAACGACTGGTCGAGAGCTGCGAAGGAATCCGGACGCCGTCCGAATCGACGCGATGATCACGGCGGTTCGCCGCAGGCTTCGATGGGCCGACGACGTTCTCGTCCGCGCCGACCCGACGTATACTCCCCGCCCGTCCGCGCCCCGCAGGGGAACGGACACCGTCCGGCCGCCCCAAGCCTGCCGTCCCACCGCCGTCCGGCCATCACCGGACCCCCGCCAGAGAGGCCGCACTCCGTGACGCTGCCCGCCACGATGCGCGCGATCCGCAAGCTCACCGCCGGCGAGGGCCTCGGCATCGCCGAGGTGCCGGTGCCCCGCCCCGGACCGGGCGAGGTGCTCCTGAAGGTCACCGCCGCGTCGATCTGCGGCACGGACGTCCACATCTACAACTGGGACGCCTGGAGCGCCGGCCGGATCAAGCCGCCGGTAACCCTCGGCCACGAGTTCGCGGGCGACGTCGTCGCGCTCGGCGAGGGCGTCGTCGACGTGCCGCTCGGCGCGCCCGCGTCGGGTGAGGGGCACATCCTCCTCGCCAATGCCCGCCACGTCGTGCCCGGCCAGGAACACCTGGCCAAGGACATGGAGGTCATCGGCATCGACCGCGACGGCGCGTTCGCGGACTACGTGATCGTGCCCCGTGCGAACCTCTGGTTGAACGACAGGGCGCTCGCGCCCGAGATCGCCAGCCTGCAGGATCCGTTCGGCAATGCCGTGCACACCGTCCACGCCCAGGACGTCGCCGGCAAGACCGTCCTCGTCACGGGCGGCGGCGGCCTGATCGGCCTGATGACGATCCCCGTCGCGCGCGTCGCCGGCGCGGCCGCCGTCTACGTGACCGACGTCAACGCGTCCCGCCTCGAGATCGCCCGCCAGCTGGGCGCCGATCTGGCCCTCGACGCCCGCGGCGATGTCGTCGGCGCCATCCTGGCCGCAACGGACGGCGCCGGCGTCGACGTCCTTCTCGAGATGAGCGGCAGCGCCAAGGCGATCGACCAGGGCTTCCAGGCACTGCGCCCGGGCGGCGAGGTGGCCGTCCTCGGCCTGCCGAGCGGCGCGATCGAGCTGGAGTGGGGCAAGCACGTCGTGCTGAAGGGCGCGACGGTGCGCGGGATCTACGGCCGCCGGATCTGGGAGACGTGGCACCGCATGCGCCGCCTGCTCGAGTCGGGCGCGGTCGACCTCGGTCCGCTGATCAGCCACCGCTTCGCCCTCGACGACTTCCAGCAGGCGTTCGACGTCATGCGGTCGGGTCAGAGCTGCAAGGTCATCCTGCTCCCGTAGTCGATGGGCCGCCGTTCGATTGCGTGTTCCCGCCGATATCGCCCGCCACCTCTCAGACCGCGATGTCAGGAGTCCCGCGCATGTCCGACCCGGTACCAACCTCCGACGCCCGCCTCGCCTACCTCGAAGCCGACCTCGCCGACCTCAAGGCCCGCGGCCTCTACACCACGATCCGCTCGCTCCAGAGCCCGCAGGGCGCGTGGTTGCAGATCGACGGCCGGCGCGTGTTGAACTTCTGCTCGAACAACTACCTCGGCTTCGCGAACGATCCCGCGCTGAAAGACGCCGCCAAGGCCGCGATCGACCGCTGGGGCGTCGGCCCCGGCGCGGTCCGCACGATCGCCGGCACGATGGACGTCCACGGCGAGCTCGAGCGCCGCCTGGCCGCGTTCAAGGGCGTCGACGACACCGTCAGCTTCCAGAGCGGCTTCGCGACGAACCTGGCCACGATCCCGGCTCTCGTCGGCGAAGCGGACTGCATCATCTCCGACGCGCTGAACCACGCCTCGATCATCGACGGCATCCGGCTGACGAAGGCCGCGCGTTATGTCTATCGCCACTGCGACATGGACGACCTCGAGACGCAGCTCAAGGCCGCGAGCGGCAAGGGCTATCGGGCGATGCTCGTCATCACGGACGGCGTGTTCTCGATGGACGGCGACGTCGCGCCGCTGGATGCGATCTGCACGCTCGCCGAGCGCTACGGCGCCATCACGATGGTCGACGACGCGCACGGCGAGGGCGTCCTCGGCCGCGGCGGGCGGGGCGCGGTGGACCACTTCGGCCTGCACGGCCGCTTCGACATCGAGACCGGCACGCTCTCCAAGGCCTTCGGCGTGATGGGCGGCTACACCGCCGCCAAGCAGCCGATCGTCGACTGGCTCCGCCAGCGCGGCCGGCCGTTCCTCTTCTCCAGCGCGCTCACCCCTGCCGACGTGTCGGCCTGCATCGCCGCCGTCGACATCCTCGAGCGCTCCACGGAGCGCGTCGAACGGCTCTGGGCGAACGCGGCCGCGTTCCAGGGCGCGATGCGCTCCCTCGGCTTCGACCTCGGCGTCACCCGAACGCCGATCAGCCCGGTCATCGTCGGCGACGAGCAGAAGACGCAGGCGCTCAGCCGCGCCCTCTTCGAACGCGGCGTCTTCGCCACGGCGATCGCGTTTCCGACGGTGCCGCTCGGCAAGGCGCGCATCCGGGTGATGATCTCGGCGGCCCACAGCCCCGAGGACCTCGAGGTCGGGATCGGCGCGTTCGAGGAGGCCGGGCGGGCGCTGGGGATCAGCGGCTAGCTGGGGATCATCGGTAAGACCGGGTCACGACCGAGCCTCAGGTCGCGCCGTCCCCTTCGTCCCAAACCCAGGCGTCGCGGTCGACCTCGGACTCGTCGTCCCACTCGGTGACGTCCGCAATCCCCGCATCGTCGAGGTCGTCCGCCTCGAACGCGCCGGGCGTGCGGGCCCGCGCGGCCGTGGCCTCGGCCCGCCGCAAGACGCGGCCGAGGGAGATCACGTCGTCCTCGTCGTCGTCTTCGGCCTCGTCGTCCTCGATGTCGTCCAGCCAGCCGTCGAGGTCGGCAGGGTCGGCGTTCGCTTCGAGCCACGACAGGATGTCGTCGTCGCCGCCCGCCGCGCCGACCGCGGGAGCGCCGGACTTCGCGGCACCGTCGCCGCCGTCAAGGTCGAGATCGACCAGGATCTCGTCGAGCGACGCCGACTCCGTCGCGGAGTCGATCGCATCCAGCAGGTCCTCGTCGGACTCCGACTCGGCCAACAGCTCGAGCGCCAGCGTCGCGTTGTAGCCGCCGATCTCGCCCAGCGCCTCGATCGCGGCCCGGCGCACGGCGATGGGGGCGTCCTGCGCCACGCGGGCCAGCGGCAGGATCGCGTCCTTCAGCCCAAGCTGCCCGGCGGCGAACGCGGCGCTCGCCTGCACGGCCGGCAGCGCGTCCTCGAGGAACGACAGAACCTCGTCCCGCCAGCGCGGATCGGCCGACCGGCCGATCGCCAGCAGCGCGGCGGAGGTCAGCACCGGCACGTTGGCGCCGATCGCCGCGGCGATGGCGGCAACCGCCGCGTCGCTCTCCGACCAGCCGACCGACGCAATGGCTTTGGCGCGCACGTCCGTCGGGCCGTCGTCGTCGCGGGCGGCCGCCAGCAGCACCGAGAGCGCCTCCGCGGCGCGCGTTCGATCGAGCTGGCCTAGCTCCGAGCGCTCGATGTACGGACCGATCGCCTCGGCGGCCGCGCCGCGGACCATGGGATCCTCGTCCGTGGCCAGTAGCTCGGCGTACCGGTCGAGCAACCACGGCTCGGTAGCCTCCCAGAGTCCGGCGATCGCCGTCGCACGCACGATCGGGTCCGGGTCCTGGAGCAGGGCGACGAACACGCTCTTGAAGATCACGAAGAAGTCGTCGTCGGCGAGCGACTTGAGCGCGGCGGTGATCGCCCGCCGCCGGGCGGGCGGTGCGGCGTTCCAGCGCGGCTGCATGGATGCGACGTCGGCGGCGGACGCATTGGAGAGCGCGCGCAGCCACTCGCGTTCGGCACCCGGATCGTCGGACTGCAGCAGGCCGTCGAGCGCAACGTCGAACGGGACGACGGCGCGCAGCGGGTCGCGCTCGGCGTCCGAGTCGTCCGTCGATGGGTCGAGCGAAGTCTCCACCGGCCGCCTCAGGGCTGCGCGAACGACACGGGATTGAGAACCTCCATCACCGTGATCGCCAGCATGAGGAGCAGCACGAACCCGATCCCGAGCGCGTTGACAAGCGCCTCCCGTGTCGGCTCTACCCGGGCGCCGCGCACGACCTCGGCCGCCACGAAGAGCAGCCGGCCGCCGTCGAGGCCGGGGATCGGGAACAGGTTGATCAGGCCGAGGTTGGCCGACAGGATCGCCGCGAAGCGCAGGAGCGTCATCAGGCCGCTCTCGCCCGCCTGGCGCGACAGCCGGGCGATGCCGACGGGACCGGCGAGCTGCACCTCGTCGGTGCCGCTCACCATCCGCGCCAGCCCCCTGACCATCATCTTCAGCATGTCGACCGTGCCCGTAACCCCATGCCACGGCGCCTTCCACCAAGTCAGGGGCGCCTGATAGGCCACCGACCCGATCGCCACACCCATCCTCGCGCGCCCGGTGGCGGCGTCGGCCGCCGGCGTGACGTTGATCTCCAGCACCTCGGGCGCGGCACCGCCGACCGCTCGCAGCGCGACCAGCGTTTCGCCCGGCCGCGGCTCACGCGAGCCGTCGGCCACTTCGAGCGGCGCAAGGACGATATCGTTCACCTGGAGCGAAGCGCCGCGGCCCGGCGAGCCGGCGGCTTCGATCGGGCGGGCGGCGAACGACGGCCACAATCCGCCGAGCACCATGCCTTCGGCCGCCTTGACCTCGATCGCATCGCCCGTCCCGCGCACCACGGACAGCTGCAGCGCACGACCGGCCGAATCGGCCGTCGCCTCGATCATCCCGTCCACGGCCGTGAACGGCAGCTCGGTGCCGGGATCGAGAAACTCGCTCATCGGCACGGCCGATGCCGCAAACTCGGCCAGGGCTCGCCCGTCGATCGCGACGACGAGGTCGCCCGGCTGCAGGCCGCCGGCCGCGGCCGGCGAGCCGTCCTCGACGCCGGCGATCCGGACGACATCGTGCGCCCGAACCGCCTGTTCCACGCCCCAGAAGGCGGCGACGGCGGCCAGGATGACCACCGTCAGGGTGAAGTTCGCGAACGGCCCGGCAAGGAGCACTGCAGCACGGGACCGCGGTCGCGCTGCGGCGAAGGCGCCGGGCACCGTCGGGTCGTCCTCCCCGTGCAACCGGACGAAGCCGCCGAGCGGCAGCCAGTTGAGCGTGTAGTCCGTGCCGCCCGCGCTGAACAGCTTCACGATGCGCGGCGGGAAGCCGAGCCCGAACTCGTCGACGCGGATCTTGTTGAGCTTGGCCACCAGGAAGTGGCCGAGCTCGTGGACCAGCACCAACGGGTAGAGGGCGGCAAAGAAGTAGAAGACCGTGATCAGCCAACCGGGAAGTTGCATCGCGCTGCTCTCGAGGAGGGACGGGAGGGCGATCGGCCATGCGGCACGTCGCCGAGATCGGCGCCAATCATAGCGGTCGGCGGCGCGAAAGTGCACGGAGCGCGCGTGCTACAATCGCCCGGCAAGCGCCTCCGCCGACGCCGACCGATCGCGGAGCCGCCAAGAAGCTGTCACAAACGGAAGTCCGTGCCCCAATGGTCCCCATCGATCAGCTGACGAACATCGAAGCTCGCTACGACGAGCTCGACGCCCAGTTCGGCGATCCTGACGTCACGTCGGACCCCGACCGGCTGCGCGCGATCGGCCGCGAGCAGGCCGCGCTGGCGCCGATCGTTGCCGCCTACCGAAGCTACCGCGCGCTGGTCGAGCAGATCGCCGACAACGAGGCGATGCGCACCGCCGACGACCCGGAGATGGCCGAGCTTGCCGCCGAGGAGCTTCCGACGCTCAACGCACGCCGGACGGCGCTCGAAGTGGAGATCCTCGAGCTCCTCCTGCCCAAGGACCCGCACGACGACCGCAACGTCATCGTCGAGATCCGAGCCGGCACCGGCGGCGATGAGGCCGCGTTGTTCGCCGCGGACCTGTTCCGGATCTACCAGCGCTACGCCGAGTCCCGGCGCTGGAAGGTCGACGTGATCAGCGCCAGCGAGATCGGCATCGGCGGATTGAAGGAGGTCGTGTTCGAAGTGCAGGGAGACGGTGCGTACGCCCGGCTCAAGTGGGAGAGCGGCGTCCACCGCGTGCAGCGCGTGCCCGAGACCGAGGCGCAGGGCCGGATTCACACGAGCACCGCCACCGTGGCCGTGCTGCCGGAGATGGACGAGATCGAGATCGAAGTGCCGGAGAGCGACATCCGGATCGATGTCTTCCGATCGAGCGGACCCGGCGGCCAGTCCGTGAACACGACGGACAGCGCGGTCCGGCTGACCCATCTGCCGACCGGCATCGTGATCAGCTGCCAGGACGAGAAGTCGCAGCTCCAGAACCGCAAGAAGGCGCTGCAGGTACTGCGCGCCCGCCTCTACCAGCTGGAAGAGGAGAAGCGCCTCGCCGAGCGCGGCGCCGAGCGCAAGAGCATGGTCGGCGGCGGCGAGCGCTCCGAGAAGATCCGAACCTACAACTACCCCCAGAGCCGGGTCACCGACCACCGAATCGGCCTGACCAGCCATCGCCTGCCGGAGATCATGGCCGGCGACATCACCGACTTCCTCGACGCTCTCGCGGCCGCCGACCGTGCCCAGCGTCTCGAGGAGGCCCGCACCCTTTCGGCCGCGTGACGCTGGCCGAGGCCCTTGCCGCCGCGCGCGCCGCGCTCCACCGCGAGCCGCAGCCCGACGTCGCCGCCCGCGCCCTCCTGGCGCACGCCCTCGCGACGACCACCGCCGGCCTCCTCGCCCGCCGGAGCGATGTGCTGGCGGCGGTGGACCAACGGGCCTTCGACGCCCTCGTCCGCCGCGTGGCCGACGGTGAGCCGCTGGCGTACGTCGTCGGTCACCAGCCCTTTCTGGACTTCAGCGTCCGCGTGACGCCCGCCGTCCTCATCCCGCGCATCGAGACCGAGGGGCTGGCGGAGTGGGCCGTTCGTTTTGCGCGCCTCCGTGCAGCGGCTGGCGCGCCCCTCCGGCGCATCCTGGACGTCGGCACCGGCTCCGGCGCGCTGGCGATCGCCCTTGCCCGCGCCTGCCCCGAGGCCGCCGTCACGGCCACCGACATCTCCGACGATGCCCTGGCCGTCGCCGCCGACAACGCCCGACGACTGGCCTGCGCGGACCGTATCGCGTTCCTGGCCGTCGACCTCTGGCCGCCGGATCCGGGCGAGTCCTTCGATCTCGTCGTCGCCAACCTGCCGTACGTCGGCACGGACGAGCGCGACGACGTCGGGCGATCCGTGCTCGACCACGAGCCGCACGGGGCGCTCTTCAGCGGCCGCGACGGCTTGGATCTGCTGCAGCGATTCGTCCCGGAACTGCCGAGTCGGCTGGCGCCCGGCGGCGCCGCGGCGCTCGAGATCGGCTGGCGGCAGGGGGAGACCGTCGTCGCGCTGGCGCGGGCAGCGTTCCCGAACGCTTTGATCACGCTGCGGCCTGATGTGTTCGACCGGCCGCGGCTCGTGACGATCGAGCCGCCGACTTGAACGGCGGGCGTCGCGGGGGGCCGAACGCCGCGCGGCCGCGACTGACGATCGCCGTCGATGCCAGCCGCGGATTCGATCCGCAGCCGACCGGAACGGAGACGTACGCCCGCGCCGTCATCCGCGGTCTGGTCGAAGGCGGCGCGCACGACTACCGGCTGTACATGCGCGGCGCACCGGCGGCCGAGGCGGACGCCCTTCGCGCCGCCGGCGCGACGGTCGACGATCTCGGTGCCGGACGGCTCTGGACGCACGTCCGCCTCGGCCGCGCCGTCCGCCGGCGCGCGGCCGACGTCCTGTTCGTGCCGGCGCACGTCCTGCCGGTGTTCTGCCCTGCGCCCGGCGTCGTCACCGTCCACGATGTCGGCCACCGCCGCTTCCCCGAAGCGCACACCTTCGCCCAGCGCGCCTACCTCGAGCTTGCCGCCCGCCGCCATGTGCGCGTCGCCCGGGCCATGATCGCCGATTCGCAGTCGACGGCCGACGACCTCGTGGCCTTCGTCGGCGCCCCGCCGGAGCGGGTCCATGTCGTCCACCTCGGCGTGGACGCCGACCTCGCCCCGGCCGCACCCGAAGCCGTGCGCGCGCTGCGCACCCGCCTCGGATTGCCGCTCAACGCCGAGGTCATCGTCCACGTCGGCACGCGGCAGCCACGCAAGAACCTCGCCCGCCTCATCGAGGCCCTGGCGCACATCCGGCGTGAGCGGCCGGACGCCGTGCTCGTCCTGGCCGGGCGTCGCGGCTGGGGCAACGAGGACCTTGGGGCCGTCGCGCGCCGGGCAGGCGTCGGCGATCGGGTGGCGATCATCGATTATGTCGACCGCGCCGACCTGCCCGCGCTGTTCGGACTGGCACGCGTCGTCGCCGTGCCGAGCCTGCACGAGGGCTTCGGCCTGCCGCTGCTCGAAGCGATGGCGTGCGGCGCGCCGGTCGCCGCGGCGCGCGCCTCGAGCCTGCCCGAAGTCGGCGGCGATGCGGTCGCGTGGTTCGACCCGCACGACGTGACCGACATGGCGACCGTGATCGCCCGCTTGATGGGCGATGCAGACGACCGTGACCGTCTGACGGCCGCCGGACGGGCGCGGGCGGCGACCTTCACGTGGCGGCGGTGCGTGGACGCCACGCGGTCCGTCCTCGAAGGCACGGCCCAGCCGCTGCCGCGGCGCCGATGATGCGGGCCGCCCGGTGAACGCCGCGACCCGGTCGCGCCGGTCGCCCCCGCGCGATCTGCGCCGCATCCTGGTGATCAAGCTCGCCGACCTCGGCGACGCGATCCTGACGACGCCGACGCTCGACGCGCTTCGCCGCCGCTGGCCGGATGCCGTGCTCGACGTCCTCACCACGCCGCAGGCCGCCGTCGCGTTCCACGCCAGCGGGCTCGTCGACACCGTCCATACCGTTGACGTCCACCGCCGCGCCCCCGACCCTGCCCCCAACGCCATGCGCCGCGCCGGCGCCGTCCTCGGCCTCGTGCGCCGCCTCCGACGGACGCGATACGAAGCGGTCGCGCTCTGTCATCCGCTCGTCACGCGCCGCGGCGCCGTGAAGCACGCGGCGCTCGTCCTCGCCATCGGCGCGCCGGTGCGGGCCGGCCTCGTCGCGCCCGGCAGCCGTCGCGGCTGGTTCCTCACCCACCGGGCGGTGAGTCCGGGCTACGACCGGGCCCACGTCGTGGACGCGATGCTCGGCGTCGCCGCCGCGCTCGGCGCGCCGAGCGGCGCGGCGCAGCTGCGGTTCGTCGCCGGCGACGCGGCGGAGCGGGCGGCCGACGGGCTGCTGGCGGCGGACGGACGCGCGGCGGCGGACGGTCGTCCGGCCGGCGGCGCAACGGCCCGGTCCGCCGACGCAGCCGACGCAGCCGACGCCGCCGACAGTGGGCGGCTCGACGGCCGCACGGTGGCCATCCACCCCGGAGCCGGCGTCTACAGCCCTGCCCGTCGCTGGTCGCCGGAGCGATTCGCCGACGTCGCCCGTGCCCTGTCGGCGGCCGGCGCCCGGATCGTCCTCGTCGGTACGGCAGGCGACGGCGGGGCGGACGTCCGCGCGTCCGGCGCGCCGATCGACCGCGACCTCACCGGTGCGACGGACGTCCGGACGCTGGCGGCCGTGCTCCGGCGGTGCGACCTCGTCGTGGCCAACGACGGCGGCGTGGCGCACCTGGCGGCGGCGGTCGGAACGCCGGTCGTGGCGGTGTTCGGCCCGTCGAACGACGTGGCGTGGCGGCCCTGGCCGCCGGACCGTCCGGGCGCGCCGTCGCCGCACCGCGTCGTGGCGCTGGACGTGCCGTGCCGACCGTGCTTCTATGTCGGCCACCGCCTCGGCCGGCCGGCCGGATGCGCCACGCGCGACTGCCTGCGCTGGCTCGGCGCCGATCGGGTCGTCGCCGCCGCATTCGACGCGCTCGCGGCGGCGATCCCCCGCCCGCCGACGCCGTCATCGCCCGAACGCCGAGAGGAACGATGACGACGACGACCACCGGCTCCGCCGACCGCCCAAGCGAAGACCGCCCCGGCCACAACCGCCCGAGCCGCGACGGCGGCGACGCCCTCACCCTCTCGGCCGCGGCTCGGATCCTCGAGCGCTTCGCGCGCCAGACCGTCGTCGTCGTGGGCGACGTCTGTCTCGACGAGTACGTGATCGGCCGCGCCGAGCGGATGAGCCGTGAGGCGCCTGTGCCGGTGCTGGCTTGGCGCCGGCGCGTCTGCCTGCCCGGCGGCGCGGCGAACCCGGCGGTCAACGCCGCCGTCCTCGGCGCGCACGTCCGTCAGGTCGGCGTCGTGGGCGACGACGCGGCGGCCGACGAGCTTCGCTCGGCGCTCGTCGCAGCCGGCATCGACCCGACCGGCCTGATCGTCGATCCCCTCCGACCGACGACCGTCAAGATGCGCGTCGTCGCCGAGGGGCTCTCGGCACCGCAACAGGTCGCGCGGATCGACCGCCAGGAGCGGCGGCCGGTCGACGGCGCAGCGGGTCGGGCGCTCGGCGCAGCGCTCGCGCGCGCCGCCGACGGCGCGGCGGCGATCCTGGTCTCGCACTACCGCAGCGGCGTCGTGACCGCCGAGCTGTGCGACGCGGCGCGGTCCGCGGCGCGCACGAGCGGCGCGCTCCTCACCGCCGACGGCCAGGGCGACCTCGGCTGGTTCGCCGGCTTCGACGTCGTCCGCGTCGGCCGCGCCGACGCGTCCGCCAGCCTCGGACGAACGCTGGACACCGAGGCCGACTTCGAGCCGGCGGCGCGCGAGCTGCGCGCCGCGCTCGGCGCGCGGGCCGTCCTCCTCGGCCGGGGCGCACAGGGCACCAGCGTCGCCGATGCCGAGGGCTACCGCGTCGTCCCTCCGGCCAACGTGAGCGAGGTCTTCGACGTCACCGGCGCCGGGGACACCGTCATCGCCGTCGTCACGCTGGCGCTGTGTGCCGGGGCGACGCCGCGCGAAGCCGTCTTCCTCGCCAACGCCGCAGCCGGCCTCACCGTCCGGCGACTCGGCAATGCGGCCCCCCGCGCGGACGAGATCCTCGCTGAGTTGGCGCGCCGCCCGAACGCCGAGGCTTGAGCCGCGGGCGGCCGCCCTCTACAATCGCCCGCGCATGGACACCCCTCCCCTCGCGCCCCGCCGGACGGACGACGCACCGCCCACGCCGCACGTCGCCGCCGACCTCGACGCAGCCGCACGGCTGTGCGCGCGCTGGCAGGCCGATGGCCGGCGCGTCGTCCTCACGAACGGCTGCTTCGATCTGATGCACGTCGGCCACACCCGCTACCTGGCGCAGGCCAGGGCGCTCGGCGACCGGCTCGTCGTCGCGCTGAACGGGGACGACGGCGTCCGCGCCCTGAAGGGCGAAGGGCGGCCCGTCGTGCCGGCCGCCGAACGCGCCGAGCTGCTGGCGGCACTCCGCGCGGTCGACCTCGTCGTCGTGTTCGAGTCGCCGACCGCCGTGGAGGTCGTGCGCGCCCTCCGGCCGGACGTGTACGTCAAGGGGGGCGACTACGACGCGACCGCCCACCGCCCGCCGGAGGCGGATGCCGCCACGGCCGTCGGCACGGACGTCCGGTTCCTGCCGTACGTGGCCGGGCGGTCCACGCAAGCGCTGATCGCCGCGATCCGCGCCGGTCGGCGGCTGTGACCGACCTGCCGCCATCGGGCGACCTCGACGACGACGATTCGGGCGCACCGCCGGACGAAGTCGGCCTGATGTTCCCGGCCCCGGCGCCGGACGAGAGCGATCCGTCCGCCGGGCTGGCCGCCACGGAAGCGGCGGCGCATGCGCGGGGCGCCGAGGCCGGCACGCGGCGGCTCGTCGGATCGGCCGCGCTGCTCGGGATCGGCAACGTCGCCAGCCGGGTGCTCGGCTTCATTCGCGATGCCCAGATCGCGCAGGCGTACGGCGGCGGTGTCGCCACGGCGGCGTTCAGCATCGCCGAACGGGTCCCCAAGCAGATCTACGTGCTCCTCATCGGCGGTCAGCTCTCCGCCGCGCTCGTCCCGACGCTGGCGCACTACGGCGCGGCCAAGCGGGACGAGCTGACGCGCGCCGTCGCCGTCCTGCTCACGGCGGCGGCGGCGGCCACCGGCCTCGTCGCGCTCGGCGTCTACGCGTTCGCGACGCCGCTGGCCGAGGCGCTCGTGCTCCCCGAATCGCCCCTCCGGGCCCAGGGCGGCCTGCCGATCGTCGCGCAGGGCCTGCGGATCATGGCCCCGGCGTGCGTGCTGTTCGCCATCGGCGGCGTCGTGACCGGGCTGCTGTACGCGCTCGAGCGGTTCTCGGCGGCCGTGCTGGCCGGCGCCGCCTACAACCTCGGGATGCTCCTCGCCGTCTTCCTGCTGCGCGACCGCCTCGGCCCCGCCGCGCTCCCGACCGGCGTCGTCCTCGGCTCCGCCATCCAGTTGGCGGTCTTGCTGTACGGTGCACGCGGCCTCTCGCTGCACCTCACGCTTCGGCTGAGGCACTCCGTTCTCCGCCGCGTCCTCACGCTGTACGCGCCGATCGCCGCCGGGCTCGTCATCACGGATGCCCTCGTTCCCTTCGTGGACGCCGGCTACTCGTCCCTCGGCGCCGACGCCGCGCCGGCCTGGCTGGCGTGGGCGACGCGCCTCGTGCAGTTCCCGCACGGCTTCATCAGTACGACGATCGCTCTTGCCATCCTGCCCGCGCTCGCCGCGGCGCACGCGCGGGGCGAAACGCAGACGTTCGCCCGGACGCTGGCGCGCGGCATGCGGCTCGTCGTCGCGCTCACGCTGCCGGCGGCCGTCGGCATGGCGGTGCTGGCCGGACCGATCGTGGCGCTGGCCTATGAGCGCGGTGCCTTTGTGGCCGCGGACCGGGTCGGCGTGGCGCTCGCGCTGCAGGGGTTCCTCATCGGGCTGCCGTTCGCGGCGATCGATCTGCCGCTGAACTATGCGTTCTACGCCCGCGGCAACACCTGGCTGCCGGCGTTGATCGGCGTGCTCAGCGTCGGCGTGTGGTGGCTGGTGGCGCGGTTCGTCGGTCCGCCGGCAGTGCACGGCCCGTTCCCGCAGGCCACGTCGCACGTCGGCCTGGCGCTGGCGGACAGCGCCAAGCACGCCGCGCATGCCGCGGCGCTGTTCTGGCTCGTCCGGCGATCGAGCGGCAGCGAGGTCGCCAGCGGCCTCGTCCGGACCGCCGCCGGTGCCGCCGCAGCGGCCGGCATCATGGGCGCCGTCGTCCTCGGTCTTGATCTGCGCCTGGCTCCGCTCGTGCCGGAGGGCCTGACGGGCTGGGCGATGCGCGGCGGCCTGGGCGCCGTTGTCGGCGTCGCGCTCTACGTCCCGCTGGCCGCACGCCTCGGCGTTCGTGAGATCGGTTGGATCGCGGGGATTGCGCGCAGCCGGCTGCGGCCGGGTTGAGAGGCCGGGTTGAGCGGCCGGGCCGAGTGACAGGGCCGAGCGGCCGGGGTCCGACACCGCCATGACCCCGGCGTGCGAGCGGGACCACGTGGCCGCAACTCGACAGCCCGCCCCCCGCTCGCTATCATCGCCGTCTCGCCGACAGGAGTATGCCGATGGCCCGCAAGACGCCGCAACGCCCGCGCTCGCCCCAGGCGCCGCGCACACCCACCGCCGCACCGTCCGGGGACGCTCGTGCTCCGCGCGCACCGCGCATGCCGGCGACCAGCCTGACGGCCGTCGTCGATTACGAGGCCGACCTCGCCGAGCGCTACCAGCACGTGAAGCGCGACCTCTTCCGGATCCTGATCATCGGCGGCTTGCTCTTCGGCCTGATCCTCGCCGCCAAGTACTACGCCGACTCGACCGGTGGGCAGCTGTTCTTCTCGTTCTAGTAGACCGTCACGTGACGATCTGCGGATGACGGTGCGTGCGTCGCAATCCACCGGCAGCTGAAGCTGGCCGGCTGCAGGCGTCCCTGGCGGGCCGCCATGGTGCCCGCCTTCGCGGGCAC